>Ga0315272_10000209_pt1 | contig 28513 bp, 28 predicted proteins | sample C3_middle_MG_FD_203918 | JGI IMG/M metagenome (GOLD analysis project Ga0315272, IMG submission 203918) | Sediment microbial communities from Yellowstone Lake, YNP, Wyoming, USA - C3_middle | ecosystem: Environmental > Aquatic > Freshwater > Lake > Sediment | place: USA: Wyoming | collected...
CGATTCAGGTGCGTAGACCTTAATTTTTGTATACCTAAAGGGGCGAGGATAGTGTGCAAAGCCATAAGGCTATTGGGTGGCATGAAACCTGCTGACTATGTTGTGGAAGTCGCAGGTGGATCTCTTACCGCACCGACCCGCTATTCAAACCAACCTAAGGAGCAGCAAGATGAATATCAAAAAACTAATCGCCGCCGTGGCTTTTTTGTCGGCTGCATTTTCAGCCAGTGCGGCAACCCCGTTGAAGATAGGTCTCACGACCTGGATTGGTTATGCACCCTTCTACGTGGCGGAGGGCATGGACATGTTCAAGAAGTATGATCTGAAAGTGACATTGCAGACTTTTTCAGACCCGGCCATGCTGCCTTCGGCAATGAGCAGTAAAGCGGTTGACGGTTCATTGATGACTTACGACCAGGTGATCGGAGCAAATGCGCAGGGCCAGGATTTCAAGGTGGTGATGCCGATCGATTACTCCAACGGCGGTGATGCAGTACTGGCAACGATGGGCATCAACAAGATCACTGAACTGAAAGGCAAGAAAGTTGCCTACGCACCGTTGTCTCCTTCTGATTTTTTGATTTCTTATGCGCTAAAAATTAACGGAATGAGCGACAAGGACATCGTTCCGGTCAACATGACACCCGAGGCAATTCCTTCGGCCATGGCATCAGGCGCGGTTCCTGCAGGCACCACTTATGAGCCCAATGTGTCGCAGATTCTGGCGCTGGATGGCGGCAAGAAATTCCATGTGATCTATTCCTCCAAAGAAGCGCCTGGCCTGATCGCCGACGTGCTGGTGTTTGATGCTGCGCAAATCAAGAAGAGTGGCAAGGAGATCAGTGCCTTGATAAAAGCCTATCTGGATGGTCTGGCTTATATGCAAAAGAAGCCGGCTGAAGCGTCAGAAATTATCGGCAAGGCGATAGGTGTTTCGGGTAAGGAAGTGCTGGAGCAATTGACTGGCGTATACAGCATCCCGTTCAAGGAAATGCAAAAACCGTTCACCAAAGGCAAAGACACCAAGTCTTATTATGTCAGCGGCGAGGTGATCAACGAGATTCTGCTGAAGAGCGGCCAGATCAAGAAGCCTGTCGCAATTGCATCCACGCTGGATGACAGTTTCATCAAGGCTATGTCGAAGTAAGACTGTCAGCTTCCCGCTGATTTATCTGGCGGGAATCCTATATTGTAAAAATGACGTAATGAGTAATCCCAGAGTATTTCGCCATGCTGATGGCGTACTTCCCAATTTTATTGCGCTGACTTATGTCCTGAGTGGATATGTCACCGGAATGTGGCTGATGGCGACTAGCAGCCTTGCAGTGGCGCTGACAGCGACACTGTGGTTTGCCCACACCCTGATCATGGCTGCCTATTTTTTCCACGAGTTCGCGCACGGCACGATTTTTAGCAGCCCTGCGGCAAATAGCCGGGCCGGTGTGTTGATGACCTGGCTCACCGGCAGTTGCTATGCGCGCTATGAGCATCTGCGGCGCAAGCATTTGCGTCACCACGTGGACCGGGCCGATGTGATCAGCCTGGATACCAAGGCACTACTTAATTCTGCGCCTGCATGGCTGCGGCGCCTGGTACTTTTTCTGGAGTGGTGCTATGTGCCTGCAGTGGAATTACTCATGCATTTCTACGTTATTGCGCTGCCATTTATGCGTGATGAACGCCGCAATGACAGGGGGCGGGTATTGATTATTCTGGTGGTGCGTGGTGCAGCGTTCACCGCACTGGCGTACTTTTCTCCACAGGCCTTGCTGCTGTATGCGCTTGCCTATTTGCTCATGGTTACAGTGCTGAGATTTGCAGACGCCTTTCAGCACACCTATGATGCTTATGCCATTCTGGAAAGCGACAAAGTGCCTGCAGACAAGCTGCGTGACAAGGCCTATGAAACTGCCAACACCTATTCCAATCTGGCGAGTCTGCGCTGGCCCTGGCTGAATCTGTTGCTGCTCAATTTTCCTTATCATAATGCGCATCACGAACAGCCCGTGGTGCCCTGGTATCGCTTGCCTGCACTACACCAGACACTGTATGGGGATGGCTGCCGGCAGATTATTCCCATGTCGCGCCTGTTGAATCCCTTCCATCGTCATCGCGTCAAGCGGGTTTTGTCCGACGACTATGGTGTGGTAGATGCCGCTAACCACGAAGCCGAGGGATTCGTGGGTGCGGTGTCGGTTTCCTTTCTGACCGCGGTGTGACATGACAGCAGCTGCACTGATACAGCATCAGCACACGGCGAACCAGGCCGCGCACGGAATCATAGCTGAACGTCACATATGTCGAAATAACACTGCCCTCATCATCATCGATATGCAGCGGGATTTTCTTGATCCACGCGGCTATGCAAGCAAAGCGGGACTGGATGTCAGCCACTTGCGCAAAGTAATACCGAGCGTTAGTCGCTTGCTGGCATGCGCCAGAAACCTTGAAATGCTGGTGATTTATACCCGGGAAGGACACCTCCCCGACTTAAGCGACTGCCCCCCGGTCAAGCTAGAACGCAGTCGCATTGCAGGCGCTGAGATTGGCAGCGCAGGCCCACTGGGTCGATTGCTGATACGTGGCCAATCGGGTCATGACATCATCCGTGAACTGCAGCCACTTCTCTATGAACAGATAGTGGATAAGCCGGGTTACGGTGCATTTCATCAGACGGATCTTGAGCAGATGTTGAAAATACTCAATATTCATAACTTGCTCATTTGCGGTGTCACTACCGAGATCTGCGTACATTCCACCCTGCGCGAAGCAATTGACAGGGGATATAGCTGTACCTTGGTGGCGGATGCATGTGGTTCCGCATTTCCTGAATTGCATGCTGCTGCACTAAAAATGGTAGCCGTAGAGGGAGGAATCTTTGGCAGAGTGACTGACACGAAATCGATTCTTGCTGAGCTTGAAAAATCGCAAGTGGAGACGTAGACATGACTCAGATATTGCGTCTTTGGCCACTACTCACCGCAACCCATCAATACGACAAATCACTTTCTACCCGCAATCGAGGCCGGGGACAGATCATTCAGGCGCCCATCCTTGCCTATCTGATCGAAACGAAAAACGGGAGAATTTTGTTCGACGTGGGTTGTGACTATGCCAAAATCGCCGATGAAAAAAAACGCGCCCTCTATTACGATGCGGAAAAGTTTGCATTCGGTGCACCCGAGATGCAGCAAGCCCAGCGCTTGCCCAGCCACCTCGCCAAGCTGGGACTGACCCCGTCTGATGTGGATGTGGTGTTCCTGAGTCATCTGCATTTTGACCATGCCGGCGGACTATGCGATGTGTGCGGTACCGAGGTGCATGTGCAGCATGATGAAGTCGAGGCGGCACAATCGGGTGTCGACCCGGCGTATTTTTTAGCGGATTTTGCGGGCGACTATCCGTGGAAAATCAAGCGGGGTGAATACGATCTGGTACCCGGTGTCAGAGCCATTTCAACCCCCGGTCACACTGCGGGGCACATGTCTTTATGGGTAGAGCTTCCCAAGGGGCCACCCGTTTTGCTGTGCGGCGATGCCGCCGATCTGAGCGAAAACCTGCAGCAGGAAATTGCCCCCGGTTTGTGCTGGAATGACCGCGAAGATCTGGCGCTGGAGAGCATCCGAAAATTGAAAAAACTAGCAAGTGAAGAAAACGCCCAACTCTGGCCCAATCATGACATGGCGTTCTATCGCACTTTGCAAAAATTTCCTTACAGTCATGAGTGAATCCAGGAAGTATTCCAGGGGTCGTTGACTGGTCTGTCCTGACTTTGTAAAGCGCACCGCTACAGTGCAGTCGTCTCGCCCCTTGCACCGGGCGAGTGCTTTGTCATGCAATCTTGGGTTAAATGCAAGCTGAATTGGCTTTAATCGGTACATATTATTTTGTTTTTGGTATTGGCACGCTGCTTGCTTACTTTATCAAGTGAGAACTAAAAAAAGCACTCATTAACCAGAGCGGACTACGGCCATGTTTACAAGTAAAAGCTCAGTAGATAAATCAGCCGCATTCGACGAGATGCATAGCGCAGATGGTGACGTTCGTCCCCAGTATCAGGACGTTGCCTCCCGGCTGCTGGCCCTGCCGACAGAGATGCTGTTGTTGAAACAGCGCGAGGCGGAAACATTATTCCGTCGGCTGGGCATTACCTTTGCCGTTTATGGCGAGGATGCGGGTGCAGAACGGCTTATTCCTTTCGATATTGTGCCGCGCGTTTTTAGCGCGAACGAGTGGTCGCATCTTGAGCGTGGACTGAAGCAGCGGGTGCGTGCGCTCAATGCTTTTCTTCACGATATATACCACGGGCAGGAAATTATTCAGGCAGGTGTTATTCCGGCGGATCAGGTGTTGAAAAACAATCTTTACCGGCCTGAAATGCAGGGCATTAATTTGCCCAACCGGGTTTACGCGCACATTGCCGGTATTGATCTGGTGCGTGTCGCCGAAAAAGAATTTTACGTGCTGGAAGATAATCTGCGCACACCGTCCGGTGTTTCCTACATGCTGGAAAACCGCAGGACCATGATGCGTTTGTTTCCCGAGCTGTTCGCCGGGCATGATGTGGAGCCGGTAGAGCACTATCCGCAGATGCTGCGCGATACCCTGCGCGAGTCCGCACCTCTGCATGTGGCCGATCCGGTCACCGTGGTGCTGACCCCCGGCCCGTACAACAGCGCGTATTTTGAGCATGCATTTCTGGCCAGCCAGATGGGCGTGGAGCTGGTCGAGGGCAAGGACTTGTTTGTGCATGAGCAGAAAGTCTATATGCATACCACGCAGGGGCCCCAGGAAGTGCATGTCATCTACCGCCGTGTGGATGACGACTATATCGATCCGCTGGCGTTTCGCCCTGATTCGACCTTGGGTGTGCCGGGGCTCGTCGAGGCATATCGCCGTGGCAACGTCACACTGGCCAATGGAATCGGTACCGGGGTGGCTGACGACAAGTCCACTTATCTGTACGTGCCTGACATGATCAAATTTTATCTGGGCGAAGAATCCATTCTGTCCAATGTTCCAACCTGGCGCCTGAGCCAGACAGAAGACCTTAAATATGTACTCGCGCATCTGCCCGAGCTTGTGGTGAAGGAAGTGCAAGGGTCAGGTGGCTACGGCATGCTGGTCGGCCCCACCAGCACTTCGCAAGAGATCGCGGCTTACCGTTTACGCATTCTGGCGGATCCCGCCAGTTTTATCGCACAACCGACTTTGGCCTTGTCCACCTGCCCCACGCTGGTGGAGGCGGGCGTGGCGCCGCGGCATGTGGATTTGCGTCCCTTCGTGTTGTCCGGCAAGGAGGTGCGAATAGTGCCGGGCGGGTTAACCCGTGTGGCACTGACTGAAGGATCTCTGGTGGTGAACTCATCCCAGGGTGGTGGCACTAAAGATACTTGGATACTGGAGGATTAAATCATGCTCTCACGCACTGCTGATCATTTGTTCTGGATGGCCCGATACATCGAACGCGCTGAAAATGCCGCACGGGTAATGGAGGTGACTCACCGCACTTCGCTGCTGCCCACCGAGATGGAAGGTGCGGAGACGCATCTGTGGTATGCCCCGCTGAATATTTCGGGTTGCGCTGCCGACTATGCGGCCAAACATCCCCTGGCGGAAGCGACAGCGGTTACCCGCTTTATGGCGCTGGATCCGGATAATCCCGCAAGCATCTATACCAGCCTGATGCTTGCGCGGGAAAATGCCCGCTCTGTGCGTGGTGCTATCACTTCGGAAATGTGGGAAAGTATCAATGCCACCTGGCTAGAACTCAACCGCATGATGGGCGATATCAGTCATGGCAAGATGCCGAATTTTTTTGACTGGGTGAAAGAACGCTCCCACCTGTTTCGCGGGGTCACCGTAGGCACGATATTGAAAGATGACGCTTTCAACTTTATACGTCTGGGAACTTTCCTCGAACGCTCCGACAACACCGCGCGCATTCTCGATGTGAAATATCACATCCTGTTGCCCAGCGTGAAAGATGTGGGCGGTGCGGCGGATTATTACCAGTGGGGTTCGTTGTTGAAATCGGTGAGTGCCTTTGAGGCATATCGCAAAATCTACCGCGATGTGATCACACCGCAGCGTGTGGCCGAGTTGCTGGTTCTGCGTGCCGATATGCCGCGCTCGCTGCACGCCTGCATGAACGAGGTGGAAACCACGCTGGAAATTATCAACGGCAGTGCCGGCCGCGAAGCGCGGCGCCGTGCGGGGGAACAGCATGCTTCGCTGCACTTCGGTCGCATCGAGGATATTTTTTCCCAGGGGCTGCATGAATACCTTACCGATTTTTTGGAGCGCACCGACTTGCTGGGGCAGGAAATACGCAGCGGCTATCTTGCGCGGCGCGATGAGTTTAGCGAGGCTACACCCATGCCCGCAAACATGCGGCTGATGGCCCAAGTACAATGACTCTTTTCAATTCGTGATAGAGATAGCCAAAATGACATATTGTGTTGCACTCAAACTGAACGAAGGTCTGGTATTCGCCTCCGATTCACGTACCCATGCGGGCGTCGATCAAATTTCATTGTTCAAGAAAATGCGTACCTTCGTAAGCAATGGCGATCGCGCGATCGTGATTTTAAGCTCGGGAAATTTGTCACTCACGCAAAGTGCAATTAACCTGCTGGAACAAAGGGGGCGTCATCAGGAGATACGCAATATCTGGAATGCCGAGTCCCTGTTCGACGTTGCCGGACTGGTAGGTGAATGCCTGCGGGAAGTGCGGGATCATGACGGCCCGTTTCTGGCACAGAGTAATGTGGATATCGGGGCAAATTTTATTCTTGGCGGGCAAGTACGCGGCGAGTCACCCCGTTTGTTTCTGATCTATGCAGAAGGGAATTTTATTGAAGCTACCGAGGAAACACCTTTCTTCCAGATCGGTGAAACTAAATACGGAAAGCCGATTATTGACCGGGTCATTCGTTCCGAAACGCCGCTGATGGATGCGATCAAATGTGTACTGGTATCGTTTGATTCAACCATGCGCAGCAATATCTCGGTAGGTTTACCCATCGATTTGGCGTGTTACTCACGCGATAGTTTCAGCCTTGACCGTCAGCACCATATTACCCATGACGATCCCTATTTTTCGCAGATGAGTCAGCGCTGGGGCGAGGGCTTGCGCGGCGTCTTTGCGTCTCTGCCCAATCCGGACTGGGCCTGCAACACCGACAGTGGCTTTCAGCCTATGCAGTCCAGTTTGCCATGAAGTTAATGCCGGTACCGTTTGCCCGGTTGGAAGCAAGGGGGGCAGCAATATGAATTCACTTATCCATGCAAGGCAGGGTGACAAGGCAAATACGCCCTGGTTTGAAGAGTATCTGGTCAGGCTGCTGGAGGATCGCGACCGGAGCGGGCTGACCGAAATGATCCGCGAAATCGACGCGCTGATGATTACCGTTGAGCCCGGCTGCTCCATTGCCTACATCAGCGAACTGGCGTTGATGACGCCCTATCACTATCTGGTAACACTTGAGTCAGAGTCACACTGGACCCATGTGCTGCGCATTGATAATAATTCCCCGGATATTCTGGTGCGCGAAGTGCGCAATCCAGACAATCACGGAATTTTTCGCAGCCTGAACGAGGTCTATCCGATAGGCGCACACAAACCCAATTCCAGGTACATGGGGGAGGTCTTGCGTGTCACCAATCTGCATGAAGTGGTCGAGCTGCAGAAGGCGCGCGAAATCCGTTTTTTCAATCCCAACCAGATCCGCAAGCTTGAAATGCCGGGCAATATGGCGACTGTGAAACCCTCGCCCTATACCCACAATATCGTCAGCTACTTCGAGCGGCAGGTGGACGAGACGCGCGTTTATGCACTGGGAAACAGCGTGATTCGCGATGATGTCAACCGCGGCTACCTGGAGTCCAAGGAGATACAGGCCAGGCTAGGACTGGACAAACTGATCCGGCCCATCGACCATCTCGCCACCCGTGTCTACAGCCAGAACCGGGAAGTGGCCATACTCGAGTACCTGACCCTGTCCGGATATTACTACTGGGGCTCATACGATATTGCAGACCAGAATTCTTCCACCAACGTGACCAAGAGCATTCATTACGCCGAGGAAAGCATCAGTCCTGCAAAGGTGTTTACGGCGGCAAATAATCCTTATTTCGTCAATCACCTGATAGGTCTGCCCTCGCCCACCGAGAGTTTTGTGCGCAACTATGGCCCGCGTTTGCATCACATCGCGCTATCGGTAGCGGATGGAGAGGTGGGCGGGCAGGCCAATATTGACTACGTGGTGGACGCGATCAAGGCCAATGGCAAGGATTTTCTGCTGGATGTCATCGGTTCGCGTGAAGAGGGGTTGAAGCAGATTTTCTCCAGCGCCTCGGAGCACTCATCGCTGATTATTGAGTATGTGCAGCGCTTTGGCGATTTCGACGGATTTTTCACCAAGAAGAATGTTGCCGGGCTGACCCATGCCGCCGGTGTGGAAGAAAACCTGCGTTTGTTGCAGGCAGAAAATACTTGAAACGAATCAGGTAGAGGTATTAATCATGACGACAAGAATATTCAACAGCCGACAATTTTTACAACCCGCCGACGGTGAGCCGATCCGGTCTGTGATTACTCAATCAAAAGATGCGGTAATCGTGGCCTGGCACGTTAAACCCGGGCAACGCATCTCCACCCATTTGCACCCTCACGGCCAGGATACCTGGACGATTCTATCCGGCAGCGGTGACTATTGCCTGAGTGCGTCCGGCGGCAGCAAGCCGGTGAGCGCCGGCGATGTGGTCGTCGCGCATACCGGAGAAGCACACGGCATCCTGAATACGGGTGACGTGGAGCTGGTGTTTGTTTCTGTGGTCTCGCCACCCGAGGCGGGTTATCAGCTTGTCTAGCGACAGCTTAATTTTAAAAGTACAGTCCAAACCTGGAGCAACATGCCATGACCATTCGTGTTGCCATTAACCACAAGACCGCTTATCACTATGACCAGCCGGTACAGCTTGCGCCGCATGTTTTGCGCCTGCGACCGGCTGCACATTCGCGCACACCCATAGCGTCCTATTCGCTGAAAATTACGCCCGAGAAACATTTTATCAACTGGCAACAAGATCCTTTCGGTAACTACCTTGCACGCGTAGTGTTTCCTGAAAAATCTACGGAATTTTCTATCGAGGTAGATCTGGTTGCCGAGATGACCGTGATCAATCCTTTCGATTTTTTCCTCGAGGACTACGCCGATGATTTTCCCTTCAGTTATCCCGAACAACTACTGAAGGAACTCACGCCCTTCCTCGAGGTAAGCGAGGAGGGGCCGTTGTTAAAACAGTTTCTGGCAGAAATTGACGATAATAAAAAAGCAATTGTTGATTTTCTGGTGGGTATCAATCAGCATATCAACCGTACGGTCAGTTACTCAATACGCATGGAAGCGGGAGTGCAGAGCTGCGAAGAAACGCTGGAGAAAAAACTGGGCTCCTGCCGTGACTCTGCGTGGCTGCTGGTGCAGGTGATGCGTCACATGGGGCTGGCGGCGCGCTTTGTGTCGGGCTATCTGGTACAACTGGTGGTGGATGTCAAAGCGCTAGACGGTCCTTCCGGCACCGACAAGGATTTCACCGACCTGCATGCCTGGGCTGAAGTCTATATACCCGGTGCCGGCTGGATCGGGCTGGATGCCACCTCCGGCCTGTTTGCCGGTGAAGGACATATTCCGCTGGCCTGTGCTGCTGACTATGTAAGTGCTGCACCCGTTACTGGCGGCTTCAGCGGCGAGGCAGAATCCACGTTTACCTTCAGTAATCACGTTACCCGTATCCATGAAGACCCCCGCGTCACCATGCCCTATACCGATGAGCAGTGGGCAGAAATTGATGCACTGGGTCTCAAGGTGGATGCGCTGCTCGAAAAAGGCGATGTGCGGCTGACCATGGGCGGAGAGCCGACCTTTGTTTCCATCGACAATATGGATGCGCCGGAATGGAATACCGAGGCCGATGGCGTTGAAAAGCGCAAGCTGGCGGGTGAGCTGGTCAGGCGTTTGCGCGACAGTTTTGCACCGGGTGGCTTGCTGTACTATGGCCAGGGCAAGTGGTATCCGGGCGAACCGTTGCCACGCTGGCAACTGGCCTGTTTCTGGCGCAAGGATGGCAAGCCGCTGTGGAAAGATGCCGCACTGCTGGCCGATGAGAACGAGGATTATGGCTACACGCGTGACCACGCCGAAAAATTTATCCGCGAACTGGCGGGCAGGCTTGGGTTGCAGGGAAACTATATTCTTCCGGGTTATGAAGATCCGCTGCATTATTTGTTGCAGGAAGGATTGCTGCCGAACAATATTGATCCGCTCAAGACGGATTTGAAGGATGATCTTGAACGCAAACGGCTGACTAAAGTTTTGACAGGCGATCTCGCTGCGCCGGTGGGATATTTGCTGCCGCTGCACTGGAGTCATAAAGCGAATGCATGGAACAGCACCTCGTGGGAATTTCGTCGCGGGGAAATGTTTTTATTGCCTGGTGATTCCGCGATGGGCCTGCGCCTGCCGCTCAACAGTTTGCCGTGGGTGCCGTTGGACGAACGTGACCCCGAGCACGAGCGCAGCCTTTACGAAGCGGTGGAGCCGCTGGGCGATATAGATTCCGAAGTTAGCCGCCGATACAGCACAGTTAGCCAATCCGACAGGCAGGCACTGCATCCGACCGAGATGGCAGTGGCCGATGGCGACACCCCGCAGGAAAAAAAATGGACGCCGCATACCGCACTGACGGTGGAAAGCAGGGGAGGCCGTCTGCATGTGTTTGTACCGCCCACCAATGCGCTGGAGCACTATCTTGATATTATTGCTTCGGTTGAAGCCACGGCCGCTGTGCTGAAAATGCCGGTGGTAATTGAAGGCTACCAGCCGCCGCACGATATTCGCCTCACCCGTTTGCCGGTGACACCTGACCCCGGCGTGATCGAGGTCAACATTCATCCGGCCGCCAACTGGAAAGAGCTGGTGCAGAACACCACCACCCTTTACGAGCTGGCGCGGCTGACGCGGCTGGGCACGGAAAAATTCATGCTGGACGGCCGCCATACCGGCACCGGCGGCGGCAATCACGTCACCCTGGGCGGCATCACACCAGCCGACAGTCCCATCTTGCGGCGCCCGGATGTGCTGCGCAGTCTGATCACTTACTGGCAACACCACCCGGCGCTTTCCTACCTGTTTTCCGGCCTCTTTATCGGGCCGACCAGCCAGGCACCGCGCGTGGATGAGGCTCGCAACGACAGTCTGTATGAACTGGAAATCGCCTTCCAGCAGATGCCTGATGGCGAGGTGCTTGAGCCGTGGCTGGTGGACAGGTTATTGCGAAACCTGCTGGTGGATATGACCGGCAATACCCATCGCAGCGAGTTTTGTATCGACAAGCTGTATGCGCCCGGTTCTGATTCCGGCCGCCTGGGCCTGCTTGAGCTGCGCGCGTTTGAGATGCCGCCACACGCGAAAATGAGTCTGGTGCAGATGTTGTTGCTGCGCACACTGCTGGCCTGGTTTTGGCAACAGCCCTACAAAAAACCGCTGTTGCGCTGGGGTACTCAATTGCATGACCGTTTTATGCTGAAGCATTACATTGCCAGCGATATTCAAGACGTGGCACTTGATTTGAAAAGCGCTGGTTTTGATTTCAGCGCGGAATGGTTCGCGCCGTTTCTGGAATTCCGCTTCCCGCATATCGGTATGCTGCAGATCAACGAACTGCAACTTGAACTGCACCAGGCAATCGAACCCTGGCACGTGCTCGGCGAGGAAATCAGCAGTGGCGGGATGGCACGTTATGTGGACTCATCGGTCGAGCGCTTGCAGGTAAAGCTGACTGGAGCGACGGGTGAGCGTTATGCCCTTGCCTGCAACGGTCGCCGTATCCCTTTGCGTGCAACCGGTACACCCGGTGAATTGGTGGCCGGTGTGCGTTACCGTGCATGGAACCCGCCTTCCGCTTTGCATCCCACCATAGGCGTGCAGGCGCCGCTGGTCTTTGATATTTTTGATACCTGGAACAACCGTGTTATCGGCGGCTGCACTTATCATGTCAGCCATCCCGGCGGGCGCAATTATGATGCGCTGCCGGTTAACGCCAATGAGGCTGAAGGGCGTCGTGTCAGCCGGTTCTGGAATCACGGTTATACGCCGGGAGAAACTGTAAAAGGCTTGCTAAAGGAAGAAACCAGCAAAGATTTTCCGTTTACACTGGACTTGCGCTGGAATGCACGGAAATAACATTTTTTTCCTTCAGGACAGTTTTTTTGACTGAAGCCAACAAACACTTCATACCGGATTATTTTTGATCTCCGCGCAACATAGTCTCGAACTCGTCCAGCGGGACCGGCTTGCCGAACAAATATCCCTGGAAAGCATGGCAGCCGCGTAACTCAAGGAACTCAAGTTGCGCTTCGGTTTCAACCCCTTCAGCGATCACATCCAGTCCCAGTGCCTCGGTCATCGCAATGATGGTCTGTACAATGGCGGCATCGTTGGTGTCGGTGGCGATATCGCGCACGAAAGATTGATCGATCTTGATCTGATTCAGCGGCAGGCGCTTGAGGTATTGCAAAGATGAGTAGCCGGTACCGAAGTCATCCATCGAAAAGCTGACACCCAGCGCCTTTATTTCCCGCATCTTGCTGATGGTGTCCTCGACGTTTTCCAGTACGGTACTTTCCGTTAATTCCAGCTTGAGACGCGAGGGTTTCGCGCCACTGTCCAGCAACGCGCGTTGCACCTGGGAGACGAAATCAATATGCCGGAATTGTTTGGCACTGACGTTCACTGCCAGTGTCAGATCGCGTGTCAATGCGTTATCTTGCCATTGCTTGAGTTGTGCGCAAGCAGTTTTCAGCACCCATAAACCGATCGGCAAGATCAGCCCTGTTTCTTCGGCCAGCGGGATAAAATCAAGCGGGGAAATCAGGCCGCGTTCGGAATGTTCCCAGCGTAACAATACTTCTGCGCCGAGCGGATGGCGCAGATTATTCGTCTGGATTTGATAGTACAGGCGGAACTGCTGTTTTTCGAGCGCATGACGCAGGTCTGCTTCCATCCCGGCACGCATGTCCAGTGAAGTCTGCATGTAAGGGTCAAAAAAGCGTATGGAATTTCGACCGGCCATTTTTGCCTGGTACAGGGCAACGTCGGCATGTTGCAGCAAATCTGCACTGCTTTCCTGATGACCGTGGAACAGGCTGATGCCGATACTGACCGTGGACAGGCACTCAAATTCATTCAGCACGTAGGGCTTGTCCAGTTCCAGACGTATTTTTTCCCCTACCAGTTCAGTTTGGGCAGCGGCCTCGATTGCATCAATGCTTAAATTTTCCAGCACCACCACAAATTCATCGCCGCCCAGCCTGGCTACGGTGTCGTCCTCGCGGACACAAGTGTGTAGACGGTGTGCGACCTCAATCAACAGCAGATCGCCCATACCGTGGCCCTGTGTGTCGTTTATAATTTTGAAATGGTCCAGATCCAGAAACAACAATGCGCCATGCCGTCCGCTGCGCAAACTGCTGGACATGGTTTGTTGCAGGCGATCCAGCAGCAGGCGACGGTTGGGCAGTTGGGTCAACGGATCATAAAATGCAAGTTGATGTATCTCCTGTTCCGACTGCTTGAGAGTGCTGATGTCGCGGAAAATGGCAACATAATGCGTCACTTGCTGATGGATATCACGAACCGCCGTGATGGTCACTGATTTGGGATAAATTTCTCCATTTTTGCGTTTATCCCAGATTTCACCCATCCATTTACCGCTGTTGCTTATGCTGGACCACATTGCCTGGTAAAAGGCCGGGTCATGCCGACCGGACTGAAATATGCGCGGATTTTTCCCGATCACTTCTTCCGCGGTGTAGCCGGTGATTTCCTGAAAAGCCTGATTGACGCGCAAAATTTCACCGTCTGGCCTGGTGATCATAATACCTTCCTGGGTGTTGAAGGTAACCGCAGCGATACGTATGGCGTCGTCAGCTTCCCTGTTTTCAGCCAGCAAAGTGAACTGGGTCAGCGCATACGAAATATCCGTTGCCATTTCAAGCAGCAAACTGCGCGCTGCCTCATCAAAGGCATTGGACTCGGCTGCGTACAGCATGAACGCGCCTATCGTGACGCTACCTCTCTGGAGTGGCAGGGATGCAGAAGAACCCCAGCCGACCCGGGCAGCACGATCACGCCACAGTAATGTGGACGGATCGTGCTGAAAATCCTGGCACCAGACCGGCCTGTTTTCGCGTATCGAAGTACCAGTAGGCCCCCGCCCGAAAGGATCGTTGATTTCTGTCGAAATCCGGATGCCTTCGAGGTAGTCTATATCGTCTCCGAAATTTGCAACCGGTATCACCCGCTTGCTCTGCTGATCAATCAAGCCTATCCATGCCATTCTAAAACCGCCTATCTGCACCGCATCGCGGCAGACCTGCGGGAACAGCTGCTCTTCGCACTCGCAGTGCAATATGGCCTGATTGCACTGGTTTAATGCGGCATAAAGATTGATCAGACGCTGAACTTTTGCGTCGCTGGCCTTGCGCCCCGCCTGCAGGGTTGCCACCATCAAATTAAGCACTACCAGCGTGGATATAAACATCATCAGTAAAAATGAGCCATGCTGAAAGTTTTCTATATAAAGCGGTCCCAGCCCAAGGCTGGTTGCAATGGCAGCTATCAGCACCGGTATCAGCAAGCCCAGTGATGAACCCATCACACCAAAGCGCATGGCTGACCACACGATCACAGGCAATAGTACAAAAGTCAAAGGTAAGGGATGATTATTTTCATCACTGTTGAAAAAAAATACAATCAGGCTCATCACCAGCGTGATAGAAGTCCAGGCAATGAACTCAACCCGTTGCGCCGATAATTCTTTAATTTTTGCACGGGAAATTGTGAGTAGCAACGGTAACGCGAGCAGCACACCGACAAAATCACCCGCCCACCAGGAGAGCCAGGCTCGCCCGGCTTCTTGCAGTGGTAACGCTTTGAATGCCAACAGGCTGGCAACCCCGCCGCTGGCGCTGATCAGCACCCCGCTGGCCGCTGCTGCGACCAGCGGCAGAATGTCATAAGCCCGCTCCAGCGCGCAGTTGAATTTCAGACGTCGCAACAAATTTGCGGCAAGCAAAGGACCAAGGGAGTTACCGATAGCGATGCAGACATCCAGTAACGGTGATGTATCAATCGTATAATTGGTGACAAGCGCACCAAGAAAAATTCCGGGCCAGGAGATAAATCCCCAGCGCACAAAAGCGGCAACAGCAATGCCTGTTGGCAGCCAGATCAAGGTGATATGAGAGCCGACATATGGAATCAACAAGCCCAGCCTGGCAGTGACAAAGTATGCAAGGGCCAGAAGCAGCAGCTTGAGAACAACAGCGTAAGGAGAGCTATCTACCGGATTGCCGGGCAACAACAGCGTGGGTCTAACGTTGAAGTTCATCATTTAACCTGGCAATATTGGGGAAAATCAGTGTCTTTGCGTGTCAAATAATATCCTATTCTGTGCCTTCCATCGATTTTTCGTTTATGCCGAGTTTCCGAAGCTGCCTTATTGACAGATTAGCCTTAAAGCCGGGTGATTATTACCTGATTCATGCTGCGCACAACTCCGATCAAATTCCAAACGGTGGTGCATTTTTAAATCGAAACCGGCCCAATAAAAAAAGGCGACCCAAGATCGCCTTTTTAAGGAGTTGCACGCGTCAAGATCATAGACCGATTCTGGTCGCGACTGGATCAACCGTGCGTACGATATTCAGTATCTGCATACCCTGAATTTCGTCAGGATCATATTTAACGATCATGGAATGGGGGTGTGCGTGATGGTCAAATTCTGCACAATCAACACCCACGCAGCCCAAAATCCTTCTCTCCAAACGGGCTCTGGCTTGTGTATCCAACTCTGGATGCACATGGATCAACATATCTGCAGTGTTCATGAGTTTCTCCTTTCATTGCAGGAAGATAAGGGTAAAGTAAATTTGCCGAATCCCGTCTCGAAAATATAGACCTATAAAATTTGGAGTGCAAGCAAATATCCTGTTTTTTCTGGTATATATTTTGCTTCTATCGATGCAACTTCATGCGCAGGATTTTGATGAAATAGGCTATCTTCTGCCTATCAATCGACATTATGCCGGCTTGGCAACCATCAGCCAGTAAATGAACATCATTGCAATAAATGCCGGATAACCCAGTGCTTCCCAATACTTTGCATAACGCCAGAATAGTGACGGCAAAGGTGTGGCGGATTGATGGGCAGCAGCTGCCATGTTGCGCATCTGGATTTGTAACCAAATGACGGGTAGCCAGCATAGTGCTGCCACCCCATACAAGCCATATGTCCACAGCAGCCACGGCGCATCTATCGGCCAGCCAGCGAGATAAAGCATGGCCAGACCGGAAGCAGGCTGGATGATAACGGCGGGTGTGGTGAACCACCAGTCTGCTTTTACCACCAGTCGACTGACTATGAGTTGAGCATGCAAGTTGTTACTACGATTGGCCATGAACATATAGAAGGCACTGCCAAAGCCGGTGCCTACCATCAGCACACTGGAAAGGATGTGTAAAAGCTTGAGTAACTCATGCATGTTGCTCTCCTGCTTTTCGGTTCGACACACGCCACAAAATCCACAAGATCGCCAGCAGGGGTATATTTTTGATCAGCATGCCAAACGGATGCAAAGCATATTCCGGCAAATAAATTGCAATGATGATGCTGTATGTCACTATCACCATGCCTTGCGCCAGCCATAGCCACTTTTGCATTGCTCGCAGATTGATCAGCGTCAGTAAGCCCATTGCTACATCCAGCATGATTCCCGCATACAAGGCGCTGAACGCAGTGGTTCCGTTCAGTCCCACACGTTCGAGCAATGTCATGCTTTGATCTTGCGGATAAATCCATGAGGCAGCTGCGGTGAGCAGCCACACGGAAGCCAGTGACAGGCGCAGCAACTGGATATTATTCACGCAGAAACTCCCGATAGCTGCGTGGAGCGCGCCCCAATAGTTTTATAAACCTGTCACCGTTGCCGCTACTGCCCGAAGCTAGCATTTCGAGCGTATCGGAACCAACCGGTAGCGCAGGAATGCGGTCGCCAAACCAGGCAACGGTATTCAGCAAAATGCCGGGCATGGCGATGATCCACGGCGCTCTGCTGCCGAGCTGGGTGCGGTAACTGGAGATCAGCCCGCCCATCGTTACGTCCTCTGCGCCCACGCATTCAATGATGCTGCGCAGAGGCGGTGTGGCAGTGCCGGGTGCCAGCAGATTGACGACTGCCTGAGCCAGGTCATTAACATGCACCGGCTGCACGATCTGCCTGCCCCCGTCCGGCAACATCAGCAGCGGCATATGCGACAGCAGCATAAACATGAGCGTACTGGCACCATCTTTGCCATAGATCAGGGATGGCCGCAGGATCACCCAGTCGAGAGCTAGCGTCTGTAAATAGTCATCTGCTGCCTGCTTGCTTTGCATGTAAGCCGTGTTGATTCCCGTGTCCACACCCAGTGCCGAGATTTGCACGATGCGCCTGATACCACTTTGCGTAGCAGCGGCAAACAAGGCGCGTGGAACCGCATCATGCAGGCGCGCCATCGGTTGTACGGGGCTGTCGCGCAGCACGCCTACCGCATTGACGACTGCATCAATGCCCGCCAGACGCGGCAGCCAGGTAGCGATATCAATATCATTTTTATAATCGATGGCGATGTCATTCGGTCCTCGCGGGTGGCGTACTCCCCGGCTAATCTTGTGGCCTGCATTTGCCAATGCGAGCTCAAGATGCCTGCCGACAAAGCCTGTTGCGCCGCATAGCAGGATATTCATTTGGTACCTCCGGCAGTAGTGTAAGCGTTGCTGTTTTTAGTTGCTTTTATAGCAGGGCTGACGATCGTGCTCCAGATTGTTTTTGCCACAATTGCAACGGCCGCAAAGATACCCATACTGGTGAGGATAAGGGCGCTGCGTATCACTTGTAGCCAGTTGGCACTTGCTGAGGTCGGCACAAAACCGATCACCAGCACCACGCTACCCGAGATGGCAAGGATGAGTACGCATCTGAACCAGAAATCGGCAGCATCAGCATGGCCGCAAACGCTGGTTAGAATCGAATACAGCACCTTGCGCAAGTAGCCCATCACTAGCAGCGGAAAAACAACAGAAACGAATAAGGATAAAAACAGTATTTGCAGTTCCATGATGATTCCTTTCAATTAAAGTTGTGAGTGAGAGGTATTCATATTTTGCATTGGCTATTGCTGCATGACTGGCTGCGACGAAGTGCCTGTGCGGCTAGCCAGTTAAACCAGACTTCCGCAAACCATCCGGGGATGAGGTATCGATTCTTCGCTATCAGCGGATAAACCCTGTGCATGATGCGACTCACGTAAGGCTTGTCCAGCCAGTCGGCCACGAAATGGAATCCTGCGCCAGCGTAAGCGAGCCGAAATGCCGGAACACCGATCACCCATAAACCATCTGCGGTGAGTACATGCAACAGCTGCATCATGTTCTTTTTGCCGGGTGCGCCTTCAGGTGCCACAAAGCTTGCGTTTGAACAGTCGATCAAATGCAAATTTCCAGCTTGATCATGCTGCTTCAATCGGATCATCTCCTGATTGCACAATGGGCAGCTGCTGTCGTAGTAAATCGAGATTGGATACGCAGTATTCATTTTAACCTCCATTAGTTTTAGATATTTCTGTATAAACAGAAATTACACCTGCCAAAAAAGGCCGGGATGTCTCCGGCCACCTAGTAGCGACTTAGCTGCGCCGCAAAAGCTTTTGTATCCTGGCGCCCAATTTCATCACCTTGACCAGGGTATCAGGGTCAAGGCTCAGCATTTCATCGCCCCAGACACTGATCGTTTCCATCAGTTGCAGGGTGTCGGCGATACGCTTCTGGGCTTCGAGATCTTCCCAGGCCAGATCGCTGCTGGCCATGCAGTCGCGCAGAAACACCACGGTCGGGTCAAACTCGCGCTGCTTGCGCTCGGCAAAGATCGTTCTGGCCAGGGCCCAAACATCTTTGGATGTTTCAAAGTGATCGCGCCTGTCACCCATAATATGCACGATGCTGATCAGTCCCCAGCCCTGTAATTCTTTAAGGCTGTTGGACACATTGGAGCGGGCAACTCCAAGTGTGTCTGTAATTTCATCCGCAGCCATCGGCTTGCCCGCGATATACAGCAAGGCATGAATCTGGGCAACTGTGCGGTTAACACCCCAGCGAGTACCCATTTCGCCCCAGTGCAGAATAAATTTTTCACTTACAGGTAGTAGTTTCATGGCTGCAGCTTAACATTCTATTAATTTCTGTCAATACAGAAATTAATAGAATAAAATAATTAAATATATTAAGTCATTATTTTCAATATGTTGACTGGATTTTCTGGGAAAGCAAGAACGATCGTACTATGCAAGTCAAATATGCCATGCCATAATCGGTCCAACATCAATTTAAGGGGAAAACCATGGATGACAACAAAAGCAAGGCACTCGCAGCAGCGTTGAGCCAGATTGAAAAGCAGTTTGGCAAGGGTTCTATCATGCGTCTTGGCGATGCTGATATTGAGAAAGATATTGATGTGGTTTCAACCGGTTCGCTTGGTCTGGACATAGCTTTGGGTGTGGGTGGCTTGCCGCGTGGACGTGTGATTGAGATCTACGGACCAGAATCTTCAGGCAAAACAACTCTTACATTGCAAGTCATCGCGGAAATGCAAAAATTGGGCGGAACAGCAGCGTTTGTTGATGCAGAACACGCGCTTGACCCCCAATATGCGCAGAAACTGGGCGTAAATGTCACCGAACTCCTGATATCGCAACCGGACAACGGCGAACAGGCGTTGGAAATTGTCGACATGCTGGTGCGCTCAGCCGCAGTGGATATTGTGGTGGTAGACTCGGTTGCTGCGTTGACTCCCAAGGCGGAAATCGAAGGCGAAATGGGTGATGCGCAGATGGGTCTGCATGCCCGTTTGATGTCGCAAGCTTTGCGCAAACTGACAGCCAATATCAAGCGTTCCAATACTACCGTAATCTTTATCAACCAGATTCGCATGAAAATCGGCGTGATGTTCGGCAGCCCTGAAACCACAACCGGCGGTAATGCGCTCAAGTTTTATGCCTCGGTACGACTGGATATCCGCCGCACGGGTGCGATCAAAAAGGGCGATGAAGTGATCGGTTCCGAAACCCGCGTTAAAGTAGTAAAAAACAAAGTCGCCCCGCCATTCAAACAGGCCGAATTTGACATTCTGTACGGTGAAGGTATTTCACGCGAAGGTGAAATTGTAGAGCTGGGCGTGCTGCATAAATTTGTAGAGAAAGCAGGTGCCTGGTATGCCTACAATGGCGAGAAAATCGGCCAGGGCAAGGACAATGCACGCGAATATCTGAAAGAGCATCCAGCTGTTGCAGCTGAAATTGAAAATAAAATCCGCGATGCGGTAGGTGTGGCAGCAATCAATGGCAGCACACCCGAAGCGGAAGTTAAAAAAGCCGGCAAGGGTGCGGCAGCCAAGGCAATGAAAAATGTCGAAGCTGGCAAGATTGCCGAGCCGTTAGAGGAATAAGACCAATCTGCGCGTCGATTGTGAGCGCATGCGTGTACTCGACATATACGAGGTGGGCTGATGAACAAAGTAAATAGTGGCGAGCTTCCTGAGCAAGAGGAGCTGACAATCCTTAAAGATGCGGTGTCGTTCAGTGCATTAATGCGTTGGTTCTGGATGGGGGGCGCAGCGGCTATTTTGACTACGCTTATGTTAAGGAATACTTCGCAAATTTACTGGTTCATGCTGAGTTTTTTTCGTTGGTATATGACAGTATTAGTGTTGTCCTTTCTTTTATACCGGAAATGGATTGGAATTAAATTTTTCGATAAGCGAATAAGAAAAAAGGATGTACGCGTGGTAACTCTGGTTGTCACAATATCATTTTTCGTGGCTGGACATGTGCTGGGTTTTTTCACAATTTCGTTAATTTCTACTGCTTTGAAAGGATAGATAAATTATGTCTAAATCAGTTGCTACTCCACCACCACCTTCTGCCGCGGTGAATACATAATCACTCAAGGGTAGCAAGTATCAAGAGGCCCGAGAAAGTAGACGTGAAAGTAAAAACTGCAACTAGTTTGCGTGGTCGTGCTTTGCGGGCTTTGGCCAGGCGCGAGCACAGTCGAGCCGAACTTGAGTCCAGATTGTTGCCCTATGTCGTTGAAACGGATGATCTTGAAGCTTTGCTGGATGATCTGCAGAAACGTGGCTGGGTTTCTGACGCCCGTGCGCTGGAGCAAATTGTACGTATTCGCAGCGCACGTTTTGGCACCCAGCGCATTGCGCATGAACTCAGGCAAAAAGGCATCAGTGAAGAGTTGATCAATGCGTCGATTCCGCAAATGAAAGAAGCCGAGCTGGAAGCTGCACGTAATGTGTGGAAAAAAAAATTCATCTCTCCCCCGCAAAATCAGAAAGAAAAAGCCAAACAGGTGCGTTTCCTGCAATCGCGCGGCTTTTCCATGGATGTGATTTTCAGAGTGATGCGAATTGAAGATGAGTGCGAGTAATTTTACCGCTAATGATGAGCGAAGATCTGACCAAAATCGATGCATTTAGAAATCGGTTAAATAAACTGGGTAGCGACTACATCTGCAACACTCCCCTGCCCGAGTCTTATGCATCAGTTTTATTTATGGGACCTTTTCAGGGCAAAATCGTGGTGTGGAATATGACAGTTGCCACTCTTGCGCACTACCGGCTGCTTGAACCTCATTGCATTGCCACGGTACAGCAAAGACTTTTTAATCGCCAGTATATTGAAATTGTAGATGGTACTGGGGGCGTATTTCCGCTGAAAGTGGGTCTTGATCTTGCTGAAATTGACGAATCTGTGATCAAAAAAACCATCATCATGATACGCAACTACAAACGTCTGCATATTGGTCAAATCGGTTTTGGTGCTCCCGATACTTGAATTTCCGGACAGTGCCCGCACCTCCCCATTGGGTGTACTATATTCGCTTGAATTGAGGAGATGGTATGACAACTACGCAGCAAGGCAAACAGTTATCCAGGTATAAAAAATGGGGTGTTTTTCTGGGAGTGGGCGTTGTCGTGCTTGCTTCAATTGGATATTACACGCGCGACCAGCCTCTGTTGGTCAGTTTGTGGAAAGTAGAACGTGGTAACGTTGAGGCGACCGTCAGCAATAATCGCGCGGGTACGGTAAAAGCCTGTCGTCGCGCCAAGATGTCTCCTCCGGCTGGCGGTCAAATTTCAAAATTAAAAGTTAAAAAAGGCGAGCGGGTAGTAGCGGGTCAGGTTTTGCTGGAGTTATGGCACAAGGATCTGCATGCCCAGGAAGAGCTGGCTCAGGAGCAATTTAAAACGGCCAGCAGCCGGGTGAAAGAGATCTGCACAATGGCCTCGGCAGCGCAGCGCGATGCGGAGCGTTCCACACAGCTTAAAGAGCAGGGGTATATCTCATCGCAACTGCTGGATCGCAGTCTGACCGACGCAAAGTCGCGTCAGGCCGGTTGCGATGCAGCCAAAGGTGAGCTTGAGCAGAGCAGTGCACGCATTGATGTGGCGCGTGTAAGTCTCGAGCGTATGACCTTGCGCGCACCTTTCAGCGGTGTCGTGGCTGACATCAGCGGTGAACTGGGTGAGTACGCCACCCCGTCACCGCCGGGTATACCGACATTGCCCGCGATAGACCTGATTGATGACAGTTGCCTATTCGTAAGTGCGCCTATAGACGAGGTAGATGCTGCCGTGGTGAAGGTGGGGCAGCCTGGCAGGATTACGCTTGATGCAATCAAGGGCAAGCAGTTCGCAGGCAAGGTACAGCGCATTGCCCCCTACGTGATCGAGCTGGAGAAACAATCGCGGACTGTAGAAGTGGAGGTGACCTTCACCGAGCTGCCGAAGGAAGAAAACCTGCTGGTGGGCTACAGCGCGGATATCGAGATCGTGCACAAGGTGCGTGAGAATGTGCTGCGCATTCCTACGCAGCACTTGATGGAGGGCAAGAAGGTGTTGCTGTACAAAGCCGATGGTGTGCTGGAAGAAAGAATGGTTACCACCGGTCTGGCCAATTGGCAGTACACCGAAATTGTCTCTGGCCTGAAGGAGGGAGATCAAATCGTGGCCTCGCTTGATCGCGCAGGCGTGAAGTCAGGGGCCAGGGTAAAACCTGAGCCTTCAACACAAGATGGGGCGAAGCCGGCCCTATGATTGAATTCAGCCAAGTCTGTCGGGACTTTACGGTTGGTGATCAGCAGGTTCACGCCCTGCGCGATATCGACCTTAGTTTGAATGCGGGCGAATATGTTTCCATCATGGGGCCTTCCGGCTCCGGCAAGTCCACCCTGTTAAATCTGATCGGCCTGCTGGACCGGCCCAGTTCGGGCATCTACAAGCTGGATGGCCTGGATGTCACCACGCTGGACGATGAGCAGCAGGCGCGGGTCAGGCGCGAAAAAATCGGCTTCGTATTCCAGTTTTTTCATCTGGTACCGCGTCTTACAGCGGCAATGAACATTGAACTTCCGCTGATACTCGGCGGCGTGGATGTGGAGGAACGCAAAGATCGTGTAGCAAAGTTGCTGGAAAGCTACGGTTTAAGCGACCGTGCCGAGCACCGGCCTGAGCAGCTTTCCGGTGGGCAACGCCAGCGCGTGGCGATCGCCCGGGCCACCATCATGCGCCCCTCCGTGTTGCTGGCAGATGAGCCTACCGGTAATCTTGACCGCACTACCGGCAAGGAGGTAATGCGTTTGCTGGAGCAATTGATCGAGCAAGGCGTGACGCTGATAGTAGTGACCCATGATCATGAAAATGGAGAACGGGCCCTGCGGCAGATCACGATGGTGGATGGCAAAATCGTTGGCGATAAACACAAGGATCAACTGTGAGGTATTCCAAGTGTGTTCCCCCACCCTAACCCTCCCCCGGTGGGAGAGGGAGCAAAATATCACAGCTCAAATTTAAATCCTGAACGGTCCCCTCTCCCTTCGGGGGAGGGTTAGGGTGGGGGAGCGCAGTACAAATTTTACCAGGCCGGATTAATAACAATGAAACTGAACGACACATTGCAATTTGCCTCCGCCAGCCTGAACAGCGCGCGCAAGCGTTCACTGCTGATGATCCTCGCGATGGCTATAGGTGTGGCGGCGGTGGTAATTCTCACCGCGCTGGGTGAGGGGGCGCGTTTGTATGTAGTCAACCAGTTTTCTTCTTTGGGAACCAATCTGGTCATCGTATTCCCGGGTCGCTCCGAAACGTCAGGTATTGGTCCGGGCATGCTAATAGGGCAAACACCGCGCGACCTGGTGCTGGATGACGCAATGGCGGTGATGCGCAGCAGCGCCGTGCGCCGCATGGCACCGCTGGCGATAGGCGCGGCGCTGGCATCCAACGGCCCGCTTAACCGCGAGGTGGTGGTGCTGGGTTCTACCCATGCAGTGCTCACCATCCGCAATATGACCATGTCGCAGGGTCAGTTCTTGCCTGATGGCCCGGCGGATGCGGCCTCGCCGGTGGTCGTGATCGGTACGAAAATAAAACAGGAGTTGTTTGGCGTGGAAAATGCGGTGGGTTCCTGGTTGCGCCTGGGTGACCGGCGTTTCCGCGTAATCGGTATTTTGTCATCGCAGGGCACGGCGGCCATGGGCATGAACACTGATGAGATGGTTATCATTCCTGTGGCTTCCGCACATATGCTGTTCAATTCACAAAAATTGCTGCGCATACTGGTCGAAGCCAAAAGCCGCGATGAAATTGAGCGCGCGAGAAAAGAAACCGAAGAAATCCTGTTCAAGCAGCACGGCGGTGAACGTGATGTCACCGTGGTGACGCAGGATGCAATGGTGGCAACATTTGACCGCATCCTGCGCACACTGACCTTGGCTGTGGGCGGAATAGCCGCAGTCAGCCTTGCGGTGGCGGGCGTGCTGATCATGAATGTGATGCTGATTGCGGTATCGCAGCGTACCCAGGAAATCGGCCTCCTGAAAGCCTTGGGTGCGCCACCGGCACAAATTCGCAGACTTTTTTTTGCCGAGGCGGTGCTGCTGTCGATGGTGGGAAGTGTGGTTGGATTATTGCTGGGCCAGCTGGGTAGTTTTGTGATCGGGCAAATCTACCCAACCCTGCCGGTGGCGGCACCATGGTGGGCGATGGTTGCGGCATTCAGTACAGCATTGGGAACGGGAATTATGTTCAGCGTATGGCCGGCCCGGCGCGCGGCACAGCTTGATCCTGTCATGGCGCTGGCCAGAAGGTAGAGGGGAATATATGAAATTTGGCGACTTGCTGCGACTCACTGTTTCAACCTTTGTGGTTTACCGGATGCGCAGTTTTTTGACCGGGCTGGGGATTGCCATCGGTGTGGCTGCGGTCATTTTACTCACCTCCATAGGCGAGGGGCTGCACCAGTATCTGCTCGACGAGTTCAGCCAATTTGGCACCAATATCATCACGATCCAGCCGGGGAAGTCGCAGACCCATGGAGGTAATGCGGGAATCTTTGGCTCAGTCAAGCCGCTTACATTGGAGGATGCCGACGCTTTGCGGCGTGTGCCTCATATGGAATTTGTGAATCCTTCCGTGCAGGGTAATGCCGAAGTGCGAGCTGATGGCAAGAGCCGCCGCACCTTTGTTTACGGTGCGGGACCGGATTTTCCGCGTGCTTTCAAAATGAAAATACAACTGGGAAATTTTCTGCCTGATGATGAATCGACCCATGCGCGAAACTTTGTTGTGCTGGGACAAAAGGTCAGGCAGGAGCTGTTCATCAATGTGAATCCACTGGGAGAATATTTGCGCATCGGCGGCGAGCGTTACCGCGTGATAGGCGTGATGGAATCAAAGGGTCAGGTGTTGGGGTTTGATATGGACGATATCGTCTATATTCCCGCTGCACGCGCACTGGAAATGTTTAATCGCGTAAGCCTGATAGAAATCAATGTGAACTACCAGGCCTCGGCCGATGCAAACAAAGTGGTAGAAAGCATCAAGGCTATCCTGTCGGCACGGCACGGGCGCGAAGATTATACCGTGATAACCCAGGAGCAGTCGCTGGAGGTAATGAACTCGGTACTGGGTGTAATTACCTTTGCGGTTGCCGCAATCGGAGCCATTTCATTGCTGGTGGGGGGGGTGGGAATTCTGACCATCATGACCATGGCGGTGACCGAGCGTACCGGTGAGATAGGCTTGTTGCGCGCCCTAGGTGCAAGACAGCAGCAGGTGCTGCTGCTGTTTCTCGGTGAGGCAATATTGCTTTCTGCTGCGGGTGGTGTGGCAGGGTTGATTATCGGGATGGGTGTTGCTCAGGCATTGCATATGCTGATACCGGTCTTGCCGGTGCAGATCCCCATATTTTTCGCGGTGCTGGCTGAAACCAGCGCGGTGTTGATAGGCCTGGCTGCAGGCGTTATGCCGGCAAGACACGCCGCACGTATGGATCCGGTAGAAGCGTTGCGTACCGAATAAATTTATTCATAATTCTAGGTGCAGTCAAAATGTTAACTTGTAGGGTGGGCACAAAAAACGTGCCCACCCTACGTCAATAATTTTTGATCTTGATTGAAATTAAAACAGCGGTTTAATAATTTCTACCAGCTTCTCACGGCTTAGCGTGCCGAGTTGCGTGGTCACAATTTTTCCGTTGCGGTCAACAATAACGCTATAGGGTAAGCCACCCTGTGCATTGCCGATTCGTCTTGCCAGGTCTATACCTGCCAGGTCACCCAGCAAAACCGGGTAGTTCATCCCGGTCTCGTTGGCGTAAGCCTGTACCTTGCTTTTTTGGTCTATCGCGATCCCGATAAACTGGACGCCTTGCTTGTTGTACTGTTTCTGGATTTTGATGAATTCCGGAATTTCAGCAATGCAGGGTGGACACCACGTTGCCCAGAAATTCACCACCAGGACTTTACCTTGCCACTGGGCGAGGGGTTGTATTTTTTCATCCAGGTCGTAGAAGCTGGCTTGGGCTATTGCCGCTGCAGCGCCGGGTTGTATAGAGCCCATCGCGGTTGCGGTGCTTGAAGTTTTGTTTGAAAAAATATAGAGGCCGATAATGAAAACGATGAGGAGAGCTATGCCTGCAACGGATGCTTGTGTGAAAAGTTTCATGGTTGAATTGATGATTTAATTTGGAATCGAAGTTTAGCCGCTAATGATACACTGAACAGCATAGCGGGGTAGAGTTGAGGATCAAGGATGATTGCTTGTTATTGATAATTAAGGATTTTTATTGTGCGTAGTTTTGGCCTGGTATTTTTGTTTGTTGTCCTCGGTTTCCCAGCTCTGGAAATTTACACCCTGTTTAAAGTTGCTGATCTCATAGGCTGGTGGCTGTTGGCTTGGTTGGTATGCAGCGCATTAATCGGTTGGATGTTAATCAGGGAAGAAAGCCTGGCTGTGTTTGGCAGGCTGGCTGTTGCCACACAAAATAGTCAGTCACCCATCACAGCGCTCTGGGATAGTGGACGCACCATGCTCGCGGGAGTGTTGCTGATAATTCCCGGCGTGTTGAGCGATGTTCTGGCACTGATTTTACTCCTCCTGCCCAGTAAATCTGGGCGTCCTGTGGCGCGGGATTCGTCTGATGACAATATTATCGAAGGTGAAGTCAGAGTGGTTGAAGCCGAACAAATTGAAATCAAGTCAGATCAACGATAAACCTTTCACCCTGTGTTCTAGCTCAGACTGGACCTCGGATGGTATTATTACGCCTTTCCGCGCAAGCGTTCTTTGCTCCGTTTTTGAGAGATTGGTGTACACATGAAAAGCAGTGAAATCCGTCAGAAATTCCTCGATTATTTTGCCTCCAAAGGCCACACCATCGTCGCCTCCAGCTCGCTGGTACCGCATGAAGACCCGACCCTGCTGTTCACCAACGCGGGCATGAACCAGTTCAAGGACGTGTTCCTCGGCTTCGACAAGCGTCCCTATACCCGTGCCACCACCTCGCAAAAATGCGTGCGCGCCGGCGGCAAGCACAACGACCTGGAAAACGTCGGCTACACCGCGCGCCACCACACCTTCTTCGAGATGCTGGGCAACTTCAGCTTCGGCGACTACTTCAAGCGCGACGCGATCAACTATGCGTGGGAGCTGCTCACCGTGGTGTTCAAGCTACCCAAGGACAAGCTCACTATCACCGTGTATGCCGAGGACGATGAAGCCTACGATATCTGGACCAGGGAAATCGGTGTGCCCGCAGAGCGCGTGATCCGCATCGGCGACAACAAGGGCGCGCGCTACGCCTCCGACAACTTCTGGATGATGGGCGACACCGGCCCCTGCGGTCCCTGCACCGAGATTTTCTACGACCACGGCGAGCACATCCCCGGCGGCCCGCCCGGCAGCCCCGGCGAAGACGGCGACCGTTTTATCGAGATCTGGAACAACGTGTTCATGCAGTTCAACCGCGACGAGCAGGGCGTACTGCACCCGCTGCCCAAGCCCTCGGTG
>Ga0315272_10000210_pt1 | contig 28473 bp, 31 predicted proteins | sample C3_middle_MG_FD_203918 | JGI IMG/M metagenome (GOLD analysis project Ga0315272, IMG submission 203918) | Sediment microbial communities from Yellowstone Lake, YNP, Wyoming, USA - C3_middle | ecosystem: Environmental > Aquatic > Freshwater > Lake > Sediment | place: USA: Wyoming | collected...
ACCACGTCTCCGGCGATTGACAACAGCCCACCATGGAATTCAGGGATGGTCATCTCCTTTTTTACCTTGAACAGCATGGAGAGGTCAGTGTCTTCTCTGGTGGCAACGATGATGAACGCTTCAATTCCTCTTTTGTATCCGTCAGGCAGGCTCAATTAATTTTTTCGTAGTGGCTAAGATATTTCTGAAAATGGGAAACGACATTCGGGTTGTTTCGAAAATACAATGAAAGGACATCCATATCGAGAAGCGAGGAGTTCATGCGCTTCGTCTCCGTGAAAATGCCTGCGCCCTCCGTTCGCTGATTTCCTGTGTAAATTCCTGAAAGACTTCATCAGACAGCTCGCTCCAGGAACCGGCAAACTTCATGACTTCTTCTTTATCTCCGCGGACGGCTTCCCGCAAGCCTATTCTATAATAATGGACAAAATCATACACCTCTTCCAGTTTATGCTCGGGGATAAGCTGAATTTCCTCCATAACCTTATTGCGGGTAATTGACTGGCTCATTTTATAACCCTCCTGCCAAAGAATACGTCTTTTCCTTAGCTGCGCTATATGCCATCATTTTACTCGCATGGTAAAACGCAAAGAGAAACAAAAAACCCTTCACCATATTATCGGCGAAGGGCTTTGTATTGCGCCAAAATGTTGACAGGTCTTTAAGCCATATCACACTAAACTGATCCGTTTACATAGCGTCAACAATTTCTTTTCTCTTTTTATCGTATTCTTGTTGGGTTATAATTCCACGCTCTTTCATACTTTTTAATTTATCTAATCGGGCGATGTCGTCCTTTTCTTTTGAGCCTGTTTGCCCAGTGTTAGTATCTACAGGAGCATTATTAGATGTATTTTTAACGGACATTTGTGATTCGTTACCACTCGGTATTTTACTCTTGATGTCTTTAGCAATAATTGCAGCGACATCAGTAAATACCGCTTTCCACGCTCCTCCGCCACCAAACGGGCGAACCTTGACTGACTTCGAAGCAGTAATGGAGCCGACAACGTTATTAGATTCAATCAATTCACACTGAGTTTCTAAAACCGTGCCTCCCCATCCTGGTACTAAAGCTCTTTTGACTGCACTTCCTTCTGCATATTTTGTGATATTACAATTTACAGTTATCTTTGGGTTTTCGCCCTGAATAAAAAGCATCTGTTCTTTAAAAAGCTGTTCCTGAAGAGCATCAGTAAGCATCTGCTCAACATTCACATCAAACTTTTGACCGCTAGTATTTGACATTTTCCCCATTATAATTTTTGCTGACGGGCTTGGAACGTAGACAGTCTGCATAGCGGCATTAGCGGTATGAGAACCTGTAAGAATAATCACTGCTCCTAAAACAGCTGAAAGTCCGTAAATTTGTTTCTTCATAAAATCCTCCTTTGAAATTTGCAGCAGTTATTGTGTACTTGGAATATTTTTCAGCTTACCAATCTTTACTTGTTTTAGTGATATACCACCGTTGCCTGCAAGCCGCATTACCTGAACGCCAGCCGCTATTACATTGGTTTTTACATTGTACTTTTTGAGAACCATATAGTCCCCGTATTTGCGCAATAGATAACCAAATCAGTAGCTGCAAATATCGGCCAGCTATTTCTGCTGCGTTTTCGTTTCTTCAGCAGGCATGATGATAATTTTCTGTCCCTTTGAGTCTGTCGTTGCTTGACCTGATTTTTTCAGCATCTTTCGAGTAACAGTACCTGTATTGATTGGCACAGCTCCGGCGTTCGTCATCTTTTTACCGTTAAATGTCCCTGTAGCAAATACGTTAAGATATAATATACCTTCTGCATTAGGAATAACGGTCACGGTCTCAGAAAAAGCTGTGTTACGTACTTGCTTTCCATAGTTTTTCTGATATTCACCAGAAGGCATTATTAAGCCATCTCCTGAGGTCATCCTCAAAGTCATTTCATTTACATCTGAAAGAGCTTTAATCGTTACCGTAACTTGAACATTCTCTCCAATAGAAGTCTTCGCCGGAACAGCATAGGAAATGGCTATTGGTGCAGTTGACTTTCCTGAGCGGGAAAGCTCTTTGTGAAGGATGCGAACTACATCGGCAGAATATGCATTCTGCCAAGATAGAAGCATGAGAATGAGCGCAACTAATGTGATATATTGTTTTTTAATATTGGTAACATTCATAATTTGACCCTCCCGTGTTATTTACGCACAATCAGTTATATCTTTAAAACAGTCAGTAAATCCTTACGTTGAAGCAGACCTCTCCAACAAAGTAGGTGGTTCCCTGATAATGCCTCAAATCAAAAACCTCACCGTAATAGACTCCTGATGTTAAAGAGCCTGAATCTGTTAAAGTCACTGAAGCGGCGTTGTTGGAACTCCCAATTAATTGACCGACTGAATTTATTGTATAGTTGGGAATCCCACCTGCTGTTATAGGGGATATATTGATAGTATAGGTTGCTGTCGTAGGTATTTGAATTACAATGAACCGTCTACTCATCAGTTTATTACCATCTCCATTCGTATCAAACTGATCATTTCCACAGACTTGAACCGTTGCTGAGCCTGCGGTTACTACTGTATAGACAGGTAATGCTTTCGGATCACCGCCGTTGTTTGTTTCTGTTTCAGTGCTATCCCATATATTGACAAATGTTGTGGAAATATTCTTTGCTGAAAGCAGGCTGTCTATTGTTGTCACAGCAGAGGGATTATTTGCCTTCAAGTACGCAATAAATGAATATATCGTCGTAAATGAGTTGGTTGTTTTTTGCTGAGTTGTAAAAACTGTATATAGTGGCGAAAATCCTAAGTTGTTATAGAGGGCATAGAGAATATACTGTACAGAATCTTCGCTATACCAACCGATTGAAGACGGGTCACCATTACTATCTGCCAGATTCATGACTACACCAACAGAACCTTGGGCAGCTCCAAGCGTATCTATATAATTCGGATCGTCGGTAGCCATACCGCTAAAAGCATTGCCAAATCCTTCGCCAAAGGCAAGTCTAGGGTCAAGTTCGTCACCAAGGCTATGACTTCCTCCTATTGAATCGCTCCGTGAAAACTTATTTTCAAAATAATGACCCCATTCGTGCGCAATTACATGGTCATCATACTCATCCGTGTCGTTATCAGCTTTGCCAAGAATGTACAGCGCCGTCCCGTCGTAATGAGAGGTCCCTATTTGTCCTAATGTCGCATCTCCAGGCGTTCCTATATTGTTGAGGCTCCAATTGATCAATAATTGGGGGTAATGTACAGCATTGTCGGCTGTGGTTATTTTCGACTTTGCCTTGTAGACTGTATCTAAGATGGCAAAGGGCGCGGCAACTCTCGTTGAAGTATAAGACGACCCACCCCAGCCAGACGGCAAGTTATAGCTCTTGGTAACATTGCTCGTTCCTGTGTTGAAAGCAACAGAATCAGCCGCATATAGAGCTTGGCTATTAGTGTTGTCAACAACCTGGAAATCCCAGAATGGCGTACCCGTTTTTAACATCTGTGCTTTAATTCGAATTTTAATATCTATGTTCTTGGGGATGGTAACAGTATAGTTTCCAGTATTATCAGTGCTCGTGGTGGATAGAACAGATGAGTCGGCAGTTTTAATTGCCTCTATAACAATACCACGGGCTGGTTTTTGTATGGTGCTTGCATACAATAGCCCGTTCGTGCTATCAGTTGGCACGAAATCAAATGTGATAACACCTGAAACCACAACCGTTGTAACCGGTGGTGGCAGCGGTGCGTTACTACTGCCGCCACCGCAACCGATCAAAATCGAAAAAATGATTACGATTGTGAAGTATAATGCCGCTCTTATCTTTAACATTCTCCCCATCTTCCTGTACCTCCCCGACTGAATGCCTGTTAATGCTTACTGGTAAACAAGATTACACGCTATACATAGTATTTGTCAAACTAAATTTAACACTTTTACCATGTTAGACTCAATTGCCATCGGCTGTTATTATAATGCTCGATTGTAAAATAATACGGCTGGGGTGAATATGAAAGGCATCAAGACTGGCAAAGCAATCGGCGCGCTAATCAAGCATAGGCGAAGAAGTATTGGTCTGTCGCAGGAAAAGCTTGCTGTGGCCCTCGGCGTAAGTTACCAGCAGATACAGCGCTATGAAAACGGTACAAATTTGCTGAGCACAGACAAACTCCAGATCATTGCCCAAGTCCTTGAAATGCCCGTAGGATACTTCTTTGATGAGGAGGTCGGCGACACAGAGGGCGCAGGCAAAGCAACTGTTGGCAATAAATCCAAAGATGAATCAAAGATGCTGCGGCTGTATCGTAACGCGGATGCAAAGTATAAGAGGCACGTTAATTTTTTCTTAAAACTTGCGATTGCTAAAAGAAAGCATTGACAGACGATTAAGTTGATCATGACTGACGTGCCGTTATCAGCGGAATGGTCCCAATAAAAAAGCTCGGCAGTTTATTCATTGCCAGACTTTTTCCTTGCATTATTTCCACGACTCGATATTTGCATGTATTTTCTATTTCGAGACGATTAATAATACAGCTCGTAAACCTGCGCAGGGGTTGTTGCTATTTGATACATTATATTTTATTCACAGGTTACTTTAGAACACCATTACATCCTCCCCATTAAACTGCTTCGACCCGACTTACAATTCTAAAAGAAAAAGCCGGTCAAAGATGAACTCCTTCATTTCTAACCGGCTTCGTGTCTGACTATGAGACGCACTGCACACAGATTACGCCCGACAAATTTGATCTATCAGCGGTCGTTTATACTGTCACTCGGCTGCTGCGAGTTTGAAAAGGGAGTTCGCGTCCTCTACTACTTTTTCCGAACCGCCCGGTTGAAAGTGTATTTCTCCGCATTTTGAACAGACAAGGGCGGCAATGCCGGATAGTTTGACCGTAATGCCGCCGCGTTCGAAGGCCTGGGAAATATATTTATTCTTCACCTGACCACCGCACTCCGAGCATGGCTCTTTTGAAACATCGGTTTTCTTCATGGGTTGATGGCACGATGTCAGCACGCTTCCGCAAAATCAAAAACCGGCACCTCAAGCTTCTTGACCGGCTTAAACTTGTCCTTGGCGAATTTCAGCAATTCGTCGGTGACCTCGGGCGAATAGGTTTTTTCTCCACATCGTTCGCAAACTTCGGCGGGAACATGCTCAACGAGGAAATATCTTTCATCTTCCTCATAGCTGAAGGTCACAGTCGTTTTTTTCGTATCGCCGCCGCAAAAGACACACTTCATTGTTTTTCCCTCCTTACCCGATAATTCATCCATTCGGCTTCGTCCGGCACGTAGACAGTGATGACGACAACCGATGGAGGAAGCGAGAGCTGAACATGGATATGCTTCCCCGTCTTCGTCTTTCCATACACAAGGCAACTCGGTGAATATTTATCATCGGGATATTCCTCGAGAATTTCTCCCGCTGAAACAGCCTCTTCAATTTCATGTCGACCAATAGACCGACTGATCATTCTCTTTACTGCATGATCGGAAAAGCGATAAGCTCCTGTCCTTATTTTAACCTTTATTCCTTCTATTTCCATCTGTTATCGACCATTTCAAATCGCAGCAATAATCTCGTCAGGATGCGCATGGGAGGGAAGACGCTGATTACCGGCCGCCTCAGGCCCTCCAGATCTACAATGAGAGTATACAGTAAAATACTTAAACGTGACAAGCGGAATCACTATACACGCTGGGAGCATTTTTTGCGTTTAGACCTCGTGTTTGTCCTGAGCCCCCTTACAAACGCTTCCGTGCCTTTTCTAAGTTCGGGATGTTCTCTCCCCTTCCAGGCGCCGAAGCTCGTTTCAAGTACCGTTGCTAGCTTGATACGCTGTAGTGTTACTGTTGTCATATGCCATCCTCACCTTTAAACGAACGAATTCATGTTGAACGTTCCCCCTCACCCAACCCTCTCCCTCGGAGGGGAGAGGATAAAGGAAAGAGGCGAAGGCAGTAACGAACCTAAATGATTTTGTATTACTTGACCTTCTTCATCAGCCAAGCCATGTTCTTGCCCAGGTTCTTCATGGTCTGCACACCTTCCGTATCATTGCTCACCTCGCCGGGCTGCCTTCCCATGCCGATGTTCCAATAGCTCGATCCGGGGATGATCATCTCATTGATCGTGAAAAAATAATTGAGCGAATTGAAAACATTTATCGCGCCTGCGCGCCTGCACGCAACCACGGCTGCGCCCACCTTGCGCTTGTACATGTCCGCATTCGCGCGGCCCACCATGCCGCACCGCTCGATCAGCGCTTTCATCCCTGCCGAAACATCGGCAAAATACGTGGGCGAGCCGAGGAGGATGCCGTCCGCTTCATCCATCTTTTGAATGCACTCGTTCATGATGTCCTTTTCCACGGCACAGCGTTTATTCTTCTTTTCGAAGCACTTGAAGCAGGCAATACAGCCCTGGACCGGCTTTCCAGCCAGGGAATATATCTCTGTTTCTATCCCCTCTGCCTTGAGCTCATCAAGCACCAGGTTCAAGAGAATAGCGGTGTTTCCGTCTTTTCGTGCGCTTCCGTTAAATGCAATGACCTTCATCTGAATGACCTCCCCAATCCGGACAGACCTGAACCGAATAGCGTCTCACATAAAGACGCAAATGATTTCATCGTCAAAATCATTTTGTGAAAATAAACTCCGCAACATACATCAGCAACAGCACGAACCATCCGCCGAGGATGACAAATTCGATTGTGGCGCGATAGGATACGCTGAAATTCTCCGTAGCCATGGTATAGACATCCTCAAGTGTATCGAGTTTTTCCTTGATCTCCGCTTTCCAGCTCTCCAGGTGGAATTTCTTTGATATCAGTGAATAGAGCTTCGCCGAATACCAGTCACCGATCAATTTGATATTGCGCTCTACTGCCTCTGATTCGAGAATGGACTGTGTCCGGATCTCGATGATCTCCCGCACCACCCTCCTCACCTCGGTGGAACGGATAACGGGAAGCTTTTTGGGGGTCTTCACGAGGCGAAGGGTTTTTTCGAGGCGTTCATCGAGATCGTAGTCGAGTATCCGGGATTTTAACAGTTGAAGGTTCGCGATCTCAAACAGCTCGATATTACTCTCAAAGTCGCCGGAGGAATCGAAGATGAACGCGCCGTCCCAATCCACGATTGTAATGTCGTCCTTGCCGTATTTAAGATAGGTCGACAGTGTGGCCTGCACTTCTTCCTCGTCAAGCGCTATCTTTTCGTTCTTCAAAAATGCCGCGATCCTGTCTCCATACAGGGACAAATACACTTCCGGGTCGCCGCTGTAGCCTGATATGCAGTAGACGCTGTATTCTTCATCAAACTTCGGGTCACAGCCGAATTCTCCCAGAATAATTCTGCACGCGTTGATAAGCGAACGTTTGATGTCCAGTGTGGCATCGGACAGGATGTCGTCCATGCCGAGCGTGGCTTCGACGACGACCACATCGGGCAAATACGCCTTGACCACGAAATCGACGTCCACAAGGTCAACCCGCCGCCGTTCGATTTTGATGATCTTTTGCTTTGGGATGACGTCAGGGTAGCTCGGGCCGCTTTTCAGGGTTCTGCTCTCGACAACCACAGAGGCTTCAAGGTTCATCTCCGTTTCGCCAAAGAGGAAGACCACCAGCCGTCCGGGTACCGTCTTTTTTTCTGGTTCCATGATCGTTGTCCTTATCATGTTTGGAACAGGGCAGCCATTTCAGCGGCCGCGCTACTGTTTAAAAACCTTCTTCAGCAAATCCGTCACCCGGGCAACAGGGTCTTTTCTGATCTTCTGTTCTTCCTTGGCGACCATGCTGAAAAGACCGTCCAGTGCCTTGTTTGTTACATACTGATCGAGGTCTATGGTTTCCTTTTTGAGCAACGGCAGGCTCTTTGCTCTGTCCATCATTTGCTTGAACGATCTGGTCACTCCCACATCATTCATGGCCCCAATGATCACCGGCTTGAATGCCCCGAAGATCTGGTCGTACGTTTTCGATTTGAGATAGTCCGTAGCAGCGGTATCGTTCCCGCGCAGGATCTTGACCGCATCCGTGATGGTCATATCCCGCACTGCTGCCGTAAAAAAGTCGAGCGCCTTCGGCGCCGCCTTTTCAGCCGCCCTGTTCATGCTCAGGACGAACTGATCCACTTCCTTGTTCATGCCCGCCTTACGCATGACCTTTTCAATCTTTTTGATCTTTTCCGGCGTTGCGATCTTGATCAGCTGATTGCCGAAATAGCCGTCGACCTGCGCGACCGAGGCAACGCCGTTCCTGGCTCCAACGGACAGCGCCTCTTTCAGTCCCGCGATGATCGTTTTCGTATCCAGTTCACCGGAGCCCTGGTTCCGTTCGTCGATCGCTTTCTTTACCTTGTCGCGCAACCCTGCCTGCGCCGGAACGGACAGCAGGCAAATGACAAGAAGAGCGGCCATTGCCGGCAAGCGGCGGTTAACCGCTTGGGACAATCGGCATGCGTGGTTCCAATAACGTTCGATCATGGTTATGACACGACCTTTCTTTCCGGGACCTCCGGGGAGTAGGGAAATGGTTTAGAACTCAACGCCTGTATGCCGAACAGGACCAGCGAGGCCAGACCCCAGACAAGACCGATGACCACACCGGCGTCCACAATACCGCGCCAGGGCTGGTCCAGAAGACGGACGAGCAGCACGAGGACAATGATGCCGGCGGTCACCGAGATGGACGTGATCTGCCTCCGGCGCGTGGCATGGAAAAAGCCCATACAGAAGAGCGGCGCAAAGATCGCGTGGGAAAGGCGTCCCTGATGTTTAAGATAGCGGGCGCGGGCCGCAACGCGCGGCGAAAAACCCTGTTGAAACGCGCGGTACCCTTCGACGTAGGCCATAAAAAAAACAACGAGTGCCAGCGCGATGGTGTGATACCAGCGGAACTCAAATGAAAAAGCGCTGACCGCCATCGGCGTCAGTCGATAGATGGCGCTCCCGAGCAAAAGAGCGACCCCTGCCAATCCCCACCATGCTCCAAACTTCCTTTGCATTACGTTCTGCCCCTTCCTTATTGACCAGTCCAACAGCAGGCGAACTGCGCTGCATGCCCGCCATGGATCGCTTTAACTGTACTGGAAATCCGGAAGCAGGTCAAGAAAAAGTCCCGGTGGTCAGATCGAGGTGAAGGCGGCGCGTTTTGATGACGCGTTCAGCACAATTCTTACTTGAGCTGTGCTGCTATCCGTTCAAGCAGAATCCCCCATGCCTTTTTCCAGGTTGACCAATCATGTCCCCCGGCAACGACCACGACGCGGTCGGCCGGCAATACGGTTGCCAGAAGGTCCTGGCCATAGGTAAAGCGGTCCCAACGCCCGTACCCCAGGTAGACGGGAGGATATTCCGAAGCATGGCCCTCATAATGCTTGAGCCATGACCAAAGCTGACGGTCCCAGTCTTTATCTTCTATGGTTCCGGGGTCCCAGGTGCGCAGCCCGCCGGCCTGCCCTATTTCGCGTATGATTCCCCGTTCTCCGGCATAGGCACCGAGCAGCACCACGCCGGAGATATCGGCAGGGTATCGGGCTGCGTAGAGGATCGACCCATATGCGCCCAAAGAGTTGCCGACAAGCCAGATACGGTCGTATCCCCTTTTTTTCGCGGGTTCGATCACATCCAGCTTTAACCGCTCCATGATCGAGCCGTTCCGGTAGTATCCGAGATGAGCGTTCACGCCGAGAATATCGGCGGTTATGTTCCGTTCCCGCAGCAGGGGAATGAGGCCGTTCCGCTGAAAAGCATCGGCTGCGTCGCCATTGCCGGGAAGGTAGATGAGAAGAATGCGAAGAGGTTGTTCAGCGCCGGCTAAAAGCTCAGTTTCGATCGGCACGGTAAGCGGCCTGGCGCAGCCGTCCTGAAAGACGGATAGAACAATGAATAGAAAAAAAAGTCCCCATACCCTGCCGAACAAGGACCGCCGGAAGCGTTCCGCCCTGTGCTGCATTCCATGATCATTCGCACGTGCCGACATACCTGTTGACATCATTACTCCCGGCGGCAGTCTATAAACAACTCGGGACGGCCATTTGAGCAGGCCGTCCCGTGACATGATTAAATTTATCCCGCCATGCCTGCGCAGCATCACAGGATCGGCAACGGAGCGTTTTTAACGTGCGCTTCTTTCCGACGAACTTATTTGTGGCACTTGACGCAGTTCTTTGCTTCCTTCACGTCAAAGGACTTTTCGCCATTGTGGCACTTGCCGCAAAAAGCACCCTTAGTCAACTTGCTCATATCCATTTTATAGGAACCCTGCGTCATCTGGAAAACCTGATAGTGGCAACCCGTGCACTTCAGCCCCCTGCCCTTCACATGGAGCTCATGGCTGAATACGACCTGAACTGCCCCTTTGGGCCGGAACGTAAGATCGCCCCCCCCAACCACCTGGGCCCCCACATTAAAGGCTAGCATCATGCTGAGCATAAAACAGATCGCGAATATCTTTTTCATTCCCCCACCCCTCTCTGAAAAAAGATTTATACAATAATGACTGGAAACCAGTATAACAGAGTTTAATTATATTTCAATTGCATAAATTAGTTGCATACTATCGCACCAATCAAACCCTCCCGTTCGCTCAATTACGGTCCTTACGGCCCCTGCCATGACCGCGATCGTGCTCATCATCTTTGGCGTGCTTTCTCTTCTTTTTGTCGCGATCGTCCCAATGCCTTTCATGTTCCCAGGTCTTCCAGTTCTTATTGACATGCTCGTAGGGCATGCGCTCGTGCCCGGGAGGAACGCGTCGAAAATTCGGCGGCAAACCGATCAGAACGCGGGGAACCCGTTCGACGCTCAGCGTCTGCCAGGGGCCGTTGTATCCATTGGCAATATACCAGAGCCCTCCATGAGGACGGTACCATGCGCCCTGATAGAAGACAATGTCCGCATCCACGTCAGGAGCAACATAGGCATAGGTGCCCGGGATCAGGACCAGCGGCGGCGGCAATGGAAGAAAGAGCCGCGGCAACGGCAACCTGATCCTGACCTCTGCTCCGACAGGACCGGCGGCTGCAAAGAGCAGACAGGAGCAGAACAGAACGGCAACAAGCGCGACGATCGATCTGAAGCGATTCATCATGAATATCCTCCTTAAAAAAGTGACGTAATGCGGAACGGTAGCCACAGAAAACAGAGAAAAAATCATTAATTCAGAAAAATAAAAACATCACTGATTTTCTCTCCTCGGAGTCCTGCAGCGATGATGTTATTATGCAATTAAAGAGCTCGCAAGTCAAGACGGTGTATGGTCGGAGAAACAGGATACAGAAAAACTCACTGCGCTACCCGTTGATCGCCTTTAAAATTCCCTGCAGCAGCGCCGTCGGTTTGGGTGGACATCCGGGGATGACAGCATCCACAGGAATGACCTTGTCTATTCCGCCCAGGGAAGCATAGCTTTCGCCGAAAATGCCGCCGTTGCATCCGCAGTCTCCCACGGCGATCACGAGCTTCGGCGTCGGCGTTGCAGCATAGGTCCTTCTGAGCGCGATCTCCATGTTATGCGTTACCGGCCCGGTCACCAGCAGCAGATCGGCAAAGCGCGGCGACGCAGTAAAATGAATGCCGAAGCGCTCGCAGTTATAGATGGGGTTATTGATCGCATGGATCTCAAGCTCGCACCCGTTGCAGGAGCCTGCATCCACCTGCCGGATCGTCAGGCTTCTTTGAAAACGGCGCCTGATGGCTGATTCCAGCTCGACGCCGATCTTCTCGATCTCTGGATCGGTGATGGGAGGCAGCGTTTCCGTGACAATGCCGGTCCGGAATATCTGTTTGAGTATCCTGATCATAAAACTCCAAATGCAACTTCAAAAGTTAACCACGGAGACACGGAGGCACGGAGAAATTCAGAAAATGCTATGGGACGCGGATTTACACGAAAAAGGCGGATTAAGGATGAAGCAAAACAATTTTATTCTTATCCGATGTTTCCGTGTAAATCCGTGTCCAAAGTTTCAAGCCGTCGCTTTAACGGCGATCCTTATTAATTACAAATCATGCCCGGAATAGGACTGATTAAAGCTTTTGTTGCAGACCGGAAAGTCGGGAACGATGTTCCCGTGGATGCACTGCTCAAGTCCCAGCCAGTTCAGGCTCGACGGGTCCCTGACCATGCAGCGGTTGATCTCGCCGTTCAGACCGGACTGCACCCAGTAGAGAATCTCGCCCCGCCATCCCTCGACTGCGGCGAAACCGGACCGGTCCGGCAAGGGAGAGCCGATAGCTGCGCTGATCCTGCCTGTCGGGAGCGTCCTTAGCACCTCACGGATGATCCTGATGGACTCACGGATCTCCTCCACACGGACCCAGGCCCGCGCATGAACATCCCCGGAGATCAACACCGGCACGTTCACCTGGATTCGGTCATAGGGCGGGAACGGGTGATGGATACGGCAGTCAAGGTTCAGACCGCTTGCACGCGCAACGAGCCCGACCACCCCGAGTTCGCGCGCCCGCGCCGGTTTGAGCACGCCCGTATCCCGCACACGATCTTCGAGCGATGAATTCTCATCATAGATCACGATGAGCCGTTCGAAATCTATTTCCAGCCGATCCAGTTCTTCAAGAGTGGCCGCGATACCGGCGTCATCGATATCAGCAGTGACGCCGCCCGGCACGATCCGGTCCATCATGAACCGGTGGCCGAAGAGCGTGAAGTTCGTACGGAGCAAGCCTTCCTTCAGCCGGTGGAACTGGTACAACAGCACAGCAAAGGCAACATCATTGCAGATAGCGCCCAGGTCCCCGAGATGGTTTGCGATGCGCTCTCGTTCAAGGAACAGCGCCCGCAGCCACGAGCTGCGCTCAGGCAGGATCGTGCCGGTCAACGCCTCCACTGCCTGGGCATAGGCCAGGCTGTGGGCTACGGTAGTATCACCCGACACGCGCGCGGCCAGACGCGCTGCCTCCTGCCAGGAGAGCGACTCGAACCGCTTTTCGATGCCTTTATGCGCATAGCCTAATTTTTCTTCGAGATTGATGATGTCCTCACCCATGGCCTGGAAGCGGAAATGGCCGGGCTCAATAATACCGGCATGAACCGGTCCGACCGGTATCTCGTAGATCCCCTCGCCCTCGGCCCGGATCCAGCGGTACTCCCCTGGTACGCGCGATAATTTCGTGGCCGCGTCGAATGTCTTCCTGAGCGGCCAGGCGTCAGCGGGCCAATCTTCATGCTTGATCCAGGGACGGTTGTCAGGATTGCCCACCGGCGTAAGCCCCATCAGGCTCTGGATCTGGCGTTCGAACCGATACGCGGCAACAAACTTTTTAGTCAAACTAGGGAAGGTAGGATCATCAACAGGCACTTCAGTCTTCACGACCAAGTACTCCTGCTCTCTCCGATAGCAGGCGTACACAGCGAAGCCTCTACCTATCAGCGTTTCATCCGCAGCCCATTCCCCGGCGAGCAAGGCATATTCCTTCTTGAGCGCGCGCGCGGTTTCTGCAAACCGCTTCCGTGGAACGAGCAGGCAGGTCACCGAAGACGGCGCAATGCTGTCATCCTCTTTCGCATCGTCCCCAAGCACGGCCATAACAAGGTTCTTCAGTCTGATCATCGCTAGTTCCTAATTAACGTTCTACCACAGAGACACAGAGGCACAGAGAACAGCAAGAATAAAATCTGCAAAGCTAAAAAGCATTTTATCACGACATTCATTATGTATTATTGTCTTTGGTTCTCTCTGTGTCTCTGTGCCTCTGTGGTGAAAATGCTCTCATTATTTCAACAACAGCACCGCCGTCTGGAACCAGCCGGCAAGGAACTTCGGCATATACAGGCCGAGCACCAGAACAAGCCCCATGTGCAGCAGCACGGGAATATGAGCGACCTTCAAGCGCTTTTGATAGGGCGGTATTTCACCGGCCACCATGGGCTGCACCTTCCTGAACAAAGCCGCAAAGGTAACGGCGAGGCCCAGCAGCAGAAATGGAGCCAGATAAGGCGCGTCCTTGATGGTCGCCGTCAGAATCAGGAACTCGCTCGTGAAGACCCCGAAAGGTGGCATACCCACGATCGCCATGACGCCAAGCGCCATGCCCCATCCGACAAGGGGATTGCCGCGGATGAGCCCCTTGATTTTGTCCATCTCCTGCGTGCGGTGCATCTGCGACGCATGCCCCACCGTAAAAAATATGGCCGATTTGGTCAGGCTGTGGACCAGCATATGGAGCAGCGCTCCAAACGTGGCCACCGGACCACCAAGGCCGAAGGCAAAGGTGGCGATGCCCATGTGCTCGATCGATGAATAGGCGAACATGCGCTTGATATCCTTTTGGCGCAGGATGGAGAAGGAAGCGACAATGATCGAGAGCAGGCCGAAGCCCATCATGATGTTCCCTGAATGATTATTCCCCGTTGATCCGTCTACAAGAACCTTACAACGGACCAGCGCATAGAGCGCGATGTTGAGCAAGAGGCCCGAGAGCACAGCCGAGATGGGCGTCGGTCCTTCGCTATGGGCATCAGGCAGCCAGTTGTGAAGCGGAACAAGCCCCACCTTGGTGCCGTATCCCACCATGAGGAACACAAAGGCAAGGGACAATATCGTCGGTTCAAGCTGGCCGCTCACTTGTGCAAGGTTCGTCCAGTGGAGCGCGGCGCCGCCTGCGCCAAGCACCTTTTCAGCCGCAAAGTAGAGCAGCACGGTTCCGAACAGCGCAAGCGCGATCCCGACGCCGCAGAGAATGAAATATTTCCATGCCGCTTCGATGGATGCAGGCGTACGGTACAGGGACACAAGGAGGACCGTGGACAGCGTGGCGAGCTCCATGGCGATCCAGAGAATACCGACGTTGTTTGTAAGAAGGCAGAGCAGCATGGCGAAGATAAAAAGCTGATACATGGCATGGTAGAACCGCATCCGCCGGGAGCCGATCGTGCCGTGTTCCCGCTCACGACGCATGTAGCGTCTGCTGAAGATGGCGGTGGTCATGGAAACAAATGCGGTAAGTACTGACAGGTAGATGCTGAAGGCGTCAACAAAGAAAAAATCGTCCCATGCCAGCTGTGGCCCCTGCTCGTAAACCTGGATTGCCAGCATGATGCCTGCCGCGCAGGTCATTGCGGAGCCGAGGATGTTCACTTCGGGCGCATACTTCCGGTCGCCGATGATGGCAAGCAGCAGCGAGGAGATGAGCGGGATGACTAAGAGAATCAGGAGATACATGAAGACCTCAAGGCGTTTAATACAGGGAACGGTAAGATTGCAATTAACAATGAGCTAACCAGCTAGCTACGAGGCGAGAAACACCGACGTGGCAAGTCATGTTGAGCAATGTGCTATACAGATTCAAGCTCTTTGAGCGTCTTACCATATTTATTCTTCCAGGCTGTAAGACCGTTCGCATGGCCACCGTGAATCACAGCGGCGGCAGCGCTCGGGCTTGAAAACTCAACGTCATGGGTAAATAAAAGATGATCAGTTTTATCTGTGAGAATGCCATCGTCTTTTAACTTTTGCCGCATATTTAGTGCCCACGGATACTTCTGAGAGGAAGGGCGTTCATTTAGTACGGCTTGTGACCCAGCAAGCACTACAATTCCATTTGGTGTTAAATGCCCGGTGGCTTTAAGTCCTTTTATTTCGCAGGAAAGCGACTCAAGCTCAGTTGCGCCGGTTGCATTTATTGTTATTGGAACCAATACCTCAACACCGAGAACTGGCAATAGCTGATGAATCTTTTCAAGAAAGATCTCCATGTCTTCGCGGTCAGACTCCGGCAACCGCGCACCGCTACTTTGACTGTTTTTGACTTGGGCGCGACCCGCTTGCTTTGCCTGTTCGATTAAGCGTCCCTCAAGATACCTTATGTGGGCTTTGGTGAGATTTTCATCTTTACTTGTAAAGAATGCGATGTGGTTCCAGAAGTCTTTGTCGAGATGGCCTTTCACCCTGTCTCGGATAGACTCTGCCTCTCCGATATATACGGCGCTCATTCCAGTTTCTGGGTCAATACCCGTAAGAAAGTAGACGCCTGATTTCTGAGACTCATCACGGGCAAGCACGCTATCGAATTCACTTCTTGGGCCAGCGACGGCCTTGCCTGTCCAGTTTGACAATTCTGCCGTTCGGAGGCGTTTTGGGTCTCCGTGGGCAAGGAATATCTTAATTGTTGCACTTGGCATGAATTGACTCCGTTTAATGAAGTTTGTAGGTTGGGCTACGCATCACAGCCCAACATCTTTTGAATTCTGTTGGGCAAGGTGAAACATTTTGCCCAACCTACCCGCTGCTTTATGGCGGATTTTACTTTTTGGATTTTACTGTTGGTTTTGTTCTGTCGCCTATCCCCAAAAGAAGACCTTCCACGCTGATATCCTCGTCAAGCTCGTCCCAGTGTATTCCCGTACCGCCTCCGCTTAGTTCAAACCGCTGAAGCGCCTCCTTCGTTGCGTGCAATAATCGCGGGAAATACGCCAGAGGAACAGAAAGCTGCCTTCCATCGGTTAGTTCCAGCCAGATATTCTATGCCGCTGATTTTTCACGATCCTCTTGCTTTTTGATTGTTTTTTGATGTTGCTTAAGAGCTTTCGAGCTTTCCCTCCAAAATGCCAGCTCTTGTTCTCTTGTCATTCCCTCGATTTTTTCTCTGACTTTTTCGGCCCCTCTATGCTTCATATCCACACAATCAAAATTCTTCGTTTTCATACTTAATAACCTCCAAGGGAGAAAATATCGAAATTTGGGGATACCCTCTTATCGCATTGATTGCATTATACAGCGGAATTTTTCGGAAATGAACGATATGTTTGAAGTTCCAGCTTACGATAAGCGTGCAACCCGACACTGTGGCCATGGCCACATGGAGCGCGTCATCAGTGTATTTAGGTGACACGATTTGCGCTTGCAAATAAGCATCCCGCAGAGCAAGTGCGTCTTCAGATACTTCGACCACCTCGGATATTTTGAGCATTTCCTCGAAAAAAACAACTACCTCACTCGGCGCTACAGCAATTTCATTCTGAACGATCGCTGAGGTGACCAGAGCGAAGCTTCCGCTTTTAACCTGTTCAAAGAATTGCCGGCTCGGCAATTTAAATTCTTCATCATAGATACCGCCAAAAACAGAAGTATCCGCGTAGGTACGAATGATATTTCTCTGCATCAAATGAACCTCCGTTTTCCACAAGAGCGATTATCAGGTCTTGCGGCTTACATTCCTTGATAACCGCCAAAAGGATCAAACTCTGTCCGCCCTCATCTGCCGTAAGTCAATGTCAAACTGGAGTTTGCCCTTGAACTCCATGATGCGTTTTCTTTTTTCCCTTTTAATCAATTCCTGTAATGCGAAATTCACCAACTCCTTTTTTGTTTTCAAATGAGTGATCTTGAGCCCTTCTTTTACCAATTTATCGTCTATATCAATGCTCGTTCTTGACATAATCCCCTCTTAAACTTCTTCATGCAAATTAGCAGAATCGTTTGTATTGCTTATGCAATGCTGACATGCAATCGCTTGCCCAACGCCCCGGCAACACGTTCCAGTGTGGAGAGTTTGATGTCTTCTGCGTGATTTTCTATTCGTGATATGGCAGTCTTCTTTGTCTTTAACCTTCGAGCCAGTTCCTCCTGGGTCAGACCCGCTGACTCGCGCGCCTCGCGAAGAAGCACGCCGACCTTAAACTGCTCGTATCCTTTGTCATAGTCCTGCGCAAACTTCTTATCCGTTTTTTTTCTGTCGCTGATATATTTTTTCAGATCGTTCATGATATCATGTTAACCTACACGTTAACCTCTGTCAAGATGATTGTCGCCGTCCCCATCACCCTCCCGAAATCCCGATTAGTCGGGATACCGGGACAGGTCCGCCCTCTCCCACAAGGGGCGAGGGTACTTTTTTGTATCAATCCTCTTCCTTCAACCTTGCCATCTGGTCCACATCCAGGCTGTCGAAGGTTGTGCTGATATGGAAGAAGAACATGCCGAAGATAAAGGCAGCGATCAACAGGTCCAGCGCAACACCCAATTCCACCACCAGCGGCATCCCGTAGGTCGCGCTGGTGGCAGCGAAGAGAAGGCCGTTCTCCATTGCCAAAAATCCTATGATCTGCGTCACCGCGTGCTTGCGGGTGATCATCATGAGAAAGCCGAGCATGAACGTGGCAAGGGCCACGGCAATGGTCGAACGGGTTACCAGGGTCGAGAGCTCCCGGATGGGCGCGGTAAGATGGTACGAAAAGATCACGAGAACGATCCCGATGAGCATGGTGGTCGGGATATTGATGAGCGAATCTATCTCTTTATGGATCTTCAGCTTTTGGATCAGCTTGTGCAGAATGTAGGGCAGCAGGATGACCTTCACCGAGAGCGTCAGTATCGAAGAAATGTAAAGATGGTGCGCGCCGCCTACGAACCCGACGACAGCGGTGCTCACGGCAAGCAGGAACCCCTGCCATGCAAAAATATGGAGCAAGGCATTCATCCTCCGCTGCACCACCAGGGCGAAAGCAGTGAGCAGGATCAATGCTGCCAGGAGGCTGTTCAGTTGTGCTGCGATGGAGTGGTTCATGTATCCCTCGCTATTCCAGCATGAAATACGACATCATCCCAAGTGTGGCAAAAAGAAAAGCGCTCCCGAGAAATTCCGTTATGCGAAAGATCCGCATTTTCGCCAGCCCTGTCTCGATCAGCACGAGACCCACACCCACCACTCCCAGTTTAAGCACCAGGACAACAAGCGCAGCGATGACCATAACCAGATCATCACTCAAGGCGATGCCCCAGGGAAAGAACGCCGCGATCCCGAGGACCACGAACAGATAGAGCTTCATCATCCCCGCCCATTCGATAAGGGCCAGGTGCCTGCCGGAATATTCAAGGATCATGGCCTCGTGGATCATGGTGAGTTCCAGGTGCGTTGCCGGGTTGTCAACCGGCACTCTCCCCGTCTCGGCAAGAGCAATAAGAATGAACGACAAAAGCGCAAACACGAGCGACGGCCTGAGCATCGCATGACCGCCCTGGGAGATGACCGCGGTCATCTGGGACAGGGAGGTGGACTTGCCCACCAGCGACACCGCGAACACGGCCATCAGCATGGCGGGCTCGGCGAGAGAAGCAATGGTCATTTCTCTGCTCGACCCCATACCGCCGAAAGCAGTGCCGATGTCCATGCCGGCCAATGCCGTGAAGAACCGGGCAATGGCAAAAAGGGCCACCAGCACGATAACGTCGGCCGTTGCCGAGAGCGGCAGGTCAGTTGACAGCGTGGGGATGATGCTTCCCGCCATGACCGATACCCCGAACACGAGATAGGGGGTGAACCGGAATATCCACGATGCATTCTCCGCTAGCACGATGTCTTTGGAGAACAGCTTTCGAAGGTCCCGGTACGGCTGGAACAGGCTCGGCGAGGTCCTGCCCTGGAACCAGCACTTCAGCATCTTCACCCAGCCCGCGAACAACGGGGTTAAGAGGAGCAGAAGGGCAACCTGTGCGACTTCTATGAGAAAGGGATGGATCTTCAATTGAGGCTGACTCCTAACCCGGCAAAGCCGGAACTTAAACCTTTTTACCGCGAAGGCGCGAAGGTCGCGAAGGAAATACAGTAGATTTTGAAGTGAAACGAAATTACGTTTGCTTTTGACGTCCTTCGCGTTCTTCGCGCCTTCGCGGTGAATATTCTTTTTATCCCGTTCATTTCGAGAAGATCAGCAGCACAATGATCGTCACGAACGAATATATGAGATAGATCTGAATCCGGCCATGTTGCATCCTCCCGATCCTGCGTGATATCCAGAAGCTCGCGTCCGCGATCGGCTGGTAGATCCAGATCCAAAAACGGTCCCGCACGCGCAGATGGTACTGCAGCCGCTCGGGAAAGGCCCGGTGCGCGGTCTCCGGAAGGCGGCGGACATGCTCCTTTATGCTGAAGAGAAAGCCGAAGATCCTGCGCAGGGGCATGGAAAAGGACGTGGCGGTGTACTGCATCCGGTTGGTTACCTTTTCAAAACCGCAGTCCCAGAGCGGCACGCGCCTGATGGCCCCGGGCCGGGTATGCAGAAGGAGGTACGTCACGACCACAACGGCAAGAATACCCACGAAAACCAGGGGAGCTGAATAGGACGCCCGCTCATGAGAGATCGGGGTCAGCCACATCCAGCCGAACCCCGCTGCAGAGGAGGAGATGGTGTCGCCCACCAGTAATTCGGTGATGGGGTCCATCAAGTTGATCAGGTAGGTCGGGAAAACGCCGAGTACGAAGCAGGTCACCGCGGTCAACAACATGCCGATGCGCATGGACCAGCGCACCTCATGCACACCTGTGTGATGATGTCCGCGTCGGTGCCCCAGGAACGTAACGCCGAAGGCCTTCACAAAGCAGGCAGCCGCGAGCGCGCTCGTAAGCGCGAGGAGCGCGGCCCCCAGCGGGATGAGCATGTTCAGAAGCGGACTGGGAAGCGCGGGTGACAGCAGAAAAGCCTGATACGTCAGCCATTCCGACACAAACCCGTTAAAAGGCGGCAGCGCGGAGATCGATACGCACCCGACAAGAAAGAGTGCGGCTGTCCAGGGCATAAAACGGATAAGCCCGCCCATCTCTTCCATGTTCCGTTCGTGCGTGGCGTGGAGCACCGCGCCCGCTCCCATGAAGAGAAGCCCCTTGAACATGGCATGGTTTAATGTGTGATAGAGACCTGCAATGAGCGCCAGGGCGGCCAGCAGGGTCATATTAAAGGAACTGAAGATCATCGCAAGGCCGATGCCGATCAGGATGATGCCGATGTTCTCCACGGAATGGTACGCGAGGAGCCGCTTCAGATCATGCTGCATCAGGGCATAGAGAACGCCCAGGACCGCGGAAACCAGACCGAACACCAATACGAGAGCGCCCCACCACCAGGGGAATACGCCGATGAGGTCGAAGATGACCCGCACCATTCCATAGATGGCGGTCTTGAGCATCACGCCGCTCATGAGCGCGGAGACATTCGAAGGCGCCACCGGGTGGGCCTCGGGCAGCCAGACGTGAAGCGGGATCACGCCTGCCTTGGCGGAGAACCCGAAGAACGCCAGCAAAAAGGCCGCCGTTGCCAGCCCCGCGGGGAGTTCCGTCTCGCGCATGGCGTCGAAGGTGTAGCTCTGGAATCCCGTGAACCCGGTTGCAAGCCCCGCCATGATACCGAAGGACAGGAGGATGGCGATCGCACCCACATGGGCCACGACAAGATACAGGAACGCGGCCCTTCTGTTCTCGACATGTTCGTCTTCAAAGAGGACCAGAAAATACGAGGCCGCAGCCATCAATTCCCAAGCGATCAGAAAGAACAAGGCGTCGTCAGCCAGAACGACCAGTTGCATACCGATGAGGAAGATGGCATAAAAAACAACCAGACTGGTGATCGGCCGGTGTCCCAGAAATCCTTTGACATACCCGATGGAGTAGATGGACACGAACGTGGACAGAAGTCCGACGACTGCGAGAAAAAAACCGGACAGGACGTCAAGCCTCAGATGAAACGGAAGATCGGGAAGCCCGAGGGGAATAATGAGCTGGAAGGTGCCGCCGCTTGCAACGGTCCAGATACCTGCAACCGTGGCAAGAAAAGAGGCGATGGTGGAAAAGGAAAAACCAACGGTGATCAAGAGCCGCTGATTATAGCGCAGGACCGGCGCAAGCGCGAGCAGGACGAGAAAAACCGCAAAGGATGAAGCTATGATGCTAACCGGTGTAAAAACCACGTTGCAACCTCGCTCTATTTCCCTGGCGCTTTAAATAAGAAAACGATCTCCTTCGGACAGGATCACCAGCATGTTCATATACCGATCATTTCGCTCGACTAGGGAAGATTGTATCAATTTCCCTCCGGAAGTCAATGAACTTCACCGCCTGAACCGGAGTACGTTCGAATCCATCGGGGAACAGGATGGCCTTTATTATTTCTTTGCTGCCGGTTTATCCCAATTGACCTCCTGCGGCGTTGTTTCCTCCCGATACGGCCGCGGCGCATGGACGATGGCCCGCGCCCGCTTCAATGCTTCATTGAGACTCTCGAACACGTTCTCCACCCCCACCTTGTCGAGAAAGCCGGCCTTATCCATGGCGATCAGCGGCTGGGCGTGGATCCCGGCGAGCACGAGCACGGTCCCGTCCCGTTTGGTAGTAGCGTACACCTCTTCCAGCGCGTGCAGCGCCGTGGCATCCATGGCCAGCACGGTGCGTGTCCGCAGGATCAACACCTTCGGTTTCTTCACGATCAAGCCGAGCACATGTTTGAACCGGTCCGCCGCGCCGAAGAAAAACGGTCCGTTCACCTCGAAGACCTCGACGTCTTTGGGAACAGCGAAATTATTGATGCTGTTCGGATCCGCCTTCGCATCTTCCTCGTCCTCCTCATATCCCACCATTGAAGTAATATAGCCCACCTGGGTCACATCGGCCATGCGCTTCATGAAGAGCAGCGCGGCAAGGACCACGCCCGCCTGGATCGCGACCGTCAGGTCCACGAGCACGGTGAGAAAGAACGTGACCAGCAGCACGGCGACGTCCATCTTCGGGCTTTTGAGCAGTTTTACGAAGAGGTGCACCTCGCTCATATTGTAGGCGACGACAATGAGAATGCCGGCGAGGGTGGCCATCGGTATGAGCGCCGCCCATTTTCCGAAGAACAGCATGATAAGCAGAAGCGTTACGGCATGGATGAGCCCCGCGACAGGCGTGAGGCCGCCGTTCTTGATGTTCGTGGCAGTGCGCGCGATGGCGCCCGTGGCCGGGATTCCGCCGAAAAGCGGTGTCACGATGTTCGCCACGCCCTGGGCGATAAGTTCCATGTTGGACCGGTGTTTGCGGCCGGTCATACCGTCGGCTACGACCGCCGAGAGCAGCGACTCGATGCCTGCCAAAAGCGCGATCGTGATGGCCGGAGAGACCAGAGAGGAGAGCATGCGCCACTCGACATGCGGTATCCGCAGATGGGGCAGGGCGCCCGACACGCTGCCGAACCTGCTGCCGATCGTCTCGACCGGAAGATTGAAAAACTGTACGGCTGCCGTCGTCGCGAGGATGGCTACCAGCGAGCCGGGAACGCGCTGCGTTACCCGCGGCCAGAGAAACACGATCACAACGGTAGCAATGCCGATCATTGTCGCGATCGGCGTGATCGACCCCGCATGCTCGGAATACGCCACGATCTTTTCGATGAATTCCGCGGGCACCTTTTCCATGTGGAGCCCCAGAAGATCGCGGACCTGGCCTGTGGCGATGATCAACGCGATGCCGCCGGTGAAACCCACGGTGACCGGATAGGGAATGTATTTGATGATGGTGCCGAGTTTGGCAAAGCCCATGAGCACGAGCAGCACGCCCGCCATGATCGTTGCGATCGCGAGGCCGTCGTACCCGAATTTCTGGACGATGCCGTAAATGATCACGATGAAAGCGCCCGTGGGCCCGCCGATCTGCACGCGGCTTCCGCTCAGGAGCGAGATGATGAACCCTGCCACGATGGCGGTGTACAGCCCCTGTTCCGGCGTAACGCCGGAAGCAATGGCAAAAGCGATGGCAAGGGGCAGAGCGACAATGCCGACGATGATGCCCGCGGTCAGGTCCTTGAAGAATATCGGGCTGGAATACCCCTGCTTCATGACGGTGATGAGCTTTGGTTTCAGTCTTGACTCCGGCACTTGATAACTCCTCTCAAAACGGTGTGAACATATTGCCCTCGTGGAGCTGACACGCGGTCTCAGTACTCTTCATGTTCAAACCACGCGCATGAAGACAGGAGGTGTTTTCATATAATGTATCTGCCCGGCTCATGGTGGCGTGAATGTCGAGGAGAAGAGATAGCTGAAGTTTTGAGCTTTCGAGAGCGGGAGCGGTGATGCGACATCACCGGAAGGAAAAAAGATAAGGCCTATAAAAAATATGTTCGAAACGTCCATGTTTTATAGATAACGCAAAGCCCGGCGTATCATGCAGGGCAAAGCGAAGAATCTCGATTCTCAAAGTTCGACGACCGTGGTGAGGCTCAAACTGCTTCCAGGTCGTTATGCCGAAAAAACAAAAGCAATAAAATGTACAACAACCTGGCGTGTCATGTCAAGGTGAAAATGTCCGCCGTTAACCTGTTTCGCTCATGCAGCAAACGAAGGAATCCTCACTGCGTTCAGGATACGTGGTAAAGAATGTTCAAAAGGTTCTTCTTGCCAAAGGGTACGGACTTCAGTAAGATTGACTTACGCGCTGCGGAAACACCTAACTCTATGCCGACTAAAATACTTCTCATCACGCCGCCCTTCACCCAGCTCAACACCCCCTATCCTGCATCGCCGTATTTGAAAGGCTTTCTGAAGCTGCATGGCTATGATGCGTTTCAAGCTGACCTGAGCATCGAAGTGATGAATGCCATTTTTTCACGAAAAGGCTTTCAAGCGCTGTTCGACCATATTTCAACCGGCAATAAGCAGCTCTCACAAAATTCAGATCGTATTCTAAGTTATAAGCAGTACTATCTGCAGACCGTAGACCTGGCCATGAACTTTCTACAGTACCGGGACACAACGCTTGCACAACGCATATGCTCTGACAATTTCCTGCCAAGGGCCTCGCGATTCGACCAGCTGCCTGACCTGGAATGGTCCTTTGGAAGCGTCGGGGTGAGCGACAAGGCCCGGTTCCTGGCAACATTATATATTGAAGACGTGGGCGATCTGATAAAGGATGGCATTACGCCCTATTTCGGCTTCAGCCGCTATGCGGAAAAACTGGGGATGTCCGCTCATTCTTTTTCTCCGATCGATCAGGCATTACAGCAGCCCGAGAATATCATTGAGACCTGGATGCTCGAATTGTTGAAGGCTCATATCGAAAAGCATGCTCCTGACGTCGTGGGGCTGACCATCCCCTTTCCCGGAAATCTCTATGCCGCGCTTAAATGCGGTCAATATATCAAACAAAATTTTCCGCAGATTAAAGTTATCGCCGGCGGCGGTTATGTGAACACTGAACTGCGTGAGCTTTCCGAGCCGGCAGTGTTTAACTATGTAGACTTTATCACCCTGGACGACGGCGAACGTCCCTTGTTGAATATTCTGGAATTTCTACAAGGCAAAAGGAAAGCCGAAGACCTCAGCAGAACGTTCACGAGAATTGGCAGTGATGTTAAATACGTCAACAGTGCAAAGGAAGCGTGTATCTCCCACAAGGACATCGGCTGCCCGGACTACTCAGACCTCGCTCTCGACAGATACCTGTCGCTTATCGATCTTGCCAACCCCATGCACCGCCTCTGGAGCGACGGACGCTGGAACAAGCTTACGATAGCGCACGGTTGTTACTGGCATAAATGCTCCTTCTGCGACACCTCCCTCGACTACATACAACGCTTCGACAGTGCTTCGGCAACCGTGCTGGTCGACAGGATCGAACAGATCATCGCCCAGACAGGCCAGACCGGTTTTCATTTTGTCGACGAAGCTGCTCCGCCTGCGGCCTTGAAAGAACTGGCCTTAGAGCTCTTGAGCAAAAAGATCATCATTTCCTGGTGGACCAATATCCGCTTTGAAACTGCATTTACCGATGACCTCTGCCGACTGCTTGCCGCATCAGGCTGCATTGCCGTCACCGGCGGATTGGAAACTGCTTCTGACAGGCTGCTTACGCTGATGAACAAGGGCGTGACCGTTCGACAGGCAGCACAGGTATGCAGCAACTTGAGCAGCGCCGGCATCATGGTGCATGCTTATCTGATGTATGGCTTCCCGACGCAAACCACACAGGAGACTGTCGATTCTCTTGAAATCGTACGGCAGTTATTCGACCAGGGGCTCATCCAATCCGCTTTCTGGCACAAGTTCACTGCCACCGTACACAGCGACGTTGGACGAAATCCGGAAAAATATAAATGCAGGATCATTGACTCGCCAGCAGGCGGGTTTGCAAAGAATGATCTGCAGCACGATGACCCCTCCGGATGCGATCACCTGGCATTTACGAAAGGTCTGAATAAAGCGGTTTACAACTTCATGCATGGCATCGGCACAAATCATCCGGTTGTGGATTGGTTTGATTTTAAGGTTCCGAAAGTATCGATCAAAAGAGAGTCTGTGAAACAAGCGATCAGGCAGTAACTCGCGCCTAAACTGCGTCTATTCAGGCAGATGTCCCGACCAGCCGGCTCTTCACCGACCGTGTTGCGCCCGGTGAGGCCTGATCCATACTGTTCGTATCGATGTAACCCACTGTCTGGTGAGATAGGTATTGAACAGGCCCACGTTGCCTCAATCTTCGCAATATGTCAGCAGGCTTCCTGTTCAATCCAACCGATACAGCGTGTCGCACGTCCATGCCGAATTTCATCAGTTCACCTGCCGTTTTTTCTAAACTAATCTTGTTTCCAGCATTCCTCTCCCGAACGCGATTTCATCGCTGCTGAACCAAAGTCTTTACAGCAAATACAAAATATCATGAAGGGACCCGTATGACGTGCTATAATTATCAAAATGTATTTCGAGGGGGAACGATGACACAGGGTAAAAACATTCTGGTACTGCTGGTTATTTTCTCGTCGCTGCACCTGTTGACCGGCTGCGGCGTGAAACACCTGGACCGGCAGGCGCTGATGGCATCCGCCAGGATCGCCGTGGTCAGTGTGGTCATGCCCCGCGTTGCCGACAGCTCGCGGGAGCCGAATCGGGCAGTGCTGCAGGCATCGGTGAACCAGGCGCTCGAGCGCGTACAAACGGGCCTGACTGCCGTGCACACCTGGAAAGTCCTTGATCCCGGGAAAGAACGGGGAAAGGCGGTCCAGTCCTTCGGCAAGGTGTCCGAAACGGACCTCACTGCGCTCATTCCCGCGGCAGAGACGCGGGCCAGCGTCGCCGCATCCGTGCAGCAGGAGCTGTCGCAATGGAAGAACGCTTTCCTCGGCGCGGAAGGCATGCCGATCATTCCCCGCAGGGCCATCATAACCGATGCCGATACCGGGGGCAGGCAGCCGGAACGGGCGGTGCAGCAGGTGATGCTTCAGGAAGCGGGCAGGCTCTGCGCGGCATTGAACGTCGACGCAGTCTTGTTCGTAGACCTGCATGCGTCGATCACCCACCCCCGCGAAAACACGTTTATCGTGTCTGACGGCAGGACGGACGGCATGCTCCGCATGGCGGCGTCCATGGTGATCGTGGACAAGACCGGCAGGATCATCCTGGACAGCGGCTGGCCGCGACTCGACGATAGTGCGCGTACCAAGGACCTGCTTCCGATCTACCGGGGCGCGGGCAAGGACTTTGTGAAGGAAGAGAACATCGACCTGGGAGACCCCCGGAAGAAGGTCACGCAGGCATTTACTCTCCTGACCGACGAGGTTGTCGCGGACCTGATTGCAAAGGTGAAGGCTGCAATCGGGAAATAACACCCGTGTGCGATGAGCCTAGAAACGGCAGTTGGCCACATAAGTCACAAAATTCACATAAAAAAGACAAATTCTTAACGCTAAAAACATAGTCCCCTTATTAGTGAAGCGCCTTTACCATAATTACTGCTTGATTTTTTATGTGCTTTATGTGCCTTTTGTGGCTGAACTGCTCTTTTTAGGATGAGAGTACATTGCCGCAAGGAAAATCCCCCTGCGGTGAGAAAAGGACGACGAACGATGAGACAGATCCTGACTATTGCGGTCATGCTGCTCGCGCTGGCCGATTCACAGCCCGCTTTTGCAGAACCGCTTCTGTTGTCCGGATCGTCGACCGTGCAGAAGCTGGTGCTTGAGCCGGCGCAGAAGGCACTGGAAAAGAAGACCGGCGTCGTTATCAACAGCAGCGGGGCCGGGACGATCAACGGCGTGAAAGCCCTTATGAACAGGGAGGTCGCGGCTGCGCTCGCCTCCTGTTCGCTCGATCTGGTATTCGCCGAGACGGGCGTCCCCACCGAGGGAACTTTCCAGGAGCACGTCATCAGTCAGGACGCAGTAGTCGCCATTGTGCATCCGGGCAACACCGTGAAGGGACTGACCCTCGCACAGCTCGCCGGCATCCACAGCGGCAAAATCACGAACTGGAAGGAAGTTGGCGGGCCGGACAACCGCATCGTGGTCGTGGTGCCGCCGAAGAGCTCCGGTACGCGCGCATTCCTTCAGGACGCGATGATGCAGGGTGCGGCATTTGTCGGGAGCGCCTATGTGACCGTGACCGACCGGGAGGCGATTGACATCGTGGAAAAATCGCCCATTGCCATTGCCATGCTTTCGGAAGGGTTCGTCCGGATCAACCGCAAGAAGGTGAAGACCGTCAAGACCCCGCCGTTCAAACGCCAGCTGAGCATTATCACGCGCGACGAACCATCTCCTGCGCTGAAATCAGTCATCACGTTCCTGAAGTCGAAGGAAGCGAAGAAGCTGTTCCGGTAAACTGACCGGCAGGGCTCCCTTGGGGGAGCTCATCGTTCGAATACACCATAAAAAGGGCGGCCAAATGGCCGCCCTCGGTGTTTGGAAACTGCAACTTTGTTCGATACTTA
>Ga0315272_10000211_pt1 | contig 28254 bp, 21 predicted proteins | sample C3_middle_MG_FD_203918 | JGI IMG/M metagenome (GOLD analysis project Ga0315272, IMG submission 203918) | Sediment microbial communities from Yellowstone Lake, YNP, Wyoming, USA - C3_middle | ecosystem: Environmental > Aquatic > Freshwater > Lake > Sediment | place: USA: Wyoming | collected...
CCTAACTGAATTAAGACCAACGGAGAAAATATGAGTAGCTTCAATTCCGCAGCCGTAAGAGAATATTTGTTCGAACTGCAAGAACTCATCGTTGAGCGCTTGGAACAGGTGGACGGCAAACAATTTCGCCGCGACAGTTGGGACCGACCCGAAGGCGGCGGTGGCAGAAGCTGCATACTCGAGGAAGGCAACGTGCTGGAACGCGGCGGCGTGGCGTTTTCACATGTTAAAGGCGACAAGATGCCGCCTTCCGCCACCGCGCATCGCCCCGAACTGGCCGGCCGCCGCTGGGAAGCGATGGGCGTGTCGCTGGTGTTTCATCCGCGCAATCCCTATGCGCCAACCGTACATATGAACGTGCGCATGTTCGTCGCGATGAAGGACGGCGAAGCCCCGGTGTTCTGGTTCGGTGGCGGCATGGACCTGACGCCGTATTACGGCTTCGCAGAAGATGCGGTGCATTTCCACCAGACCTGCAAAAACTCACTCGCGCCGTTCGGCAAGGAACTGCATCCCAAATACAAGAAATGGTGCGACGAATATTTCTTTATCAAGCATCGCAACGAACCGCGCGGAATAGGCGGCATCTTCTTCGACGACCTGAGCGTGCCGGATTTCGACACAGCATTTGCCGTCCAGCAAAGCGTCGGCGACCACTTCCTGTCCGCCTATGTGCCTATCCTTGAGAAACGTCAGGACACGCCCTACGGCGAGCGCGAGCGCGATTTCCAGCTGTATCGGCGCGGCCGCTATGTCGAATTCAATCTGGTGATCGATCGCGGCACCATCTTCGGCCTGCAAACCAACGGTCGCACCGAGTCCATTTTGCTATCCATGCCACCGCTGGTTAAATGGCGTTATGACTGGCATCCCGAAAAAGGCTCGGCAGAAGCAAGGCTTTATGATGAGTTTCTGGTGCCAAAGGACTGGGTATAATTCCAATTCGCATTAGGAAGGAGCACAAGGCGGCAAGTCCGAAAAACTCTTGGTCGGGCACCCGGATGAGGCGACGAAGGCAGCACACATAGTGCGGCTATAACCAATGACTTGGCTGGCGTCGTTGGCCAGTCTAGTCAGATGGCTAGTAGTTCCATCAGGAGCCGAAGACACAGCCAACACAGTGATCGTTTCTAATGCGCATTGGAATAATTCCATTCTGCAGTTGAAACGAGCACTGTGCCGACTTCGCCGCATCACCCTCGCCCCGCGTCGTGCAATATTCACTTGGAGGAGCTATGAGCATACAGTTTCGCAGCACAGAACTAACTTCCGCAGAAACATCGTTCTTGAAATGGCAGTACGGTTTTGACGAAGAGGACGAACCGTTCGAGCGAGCGTTGTGGCAGGCCATCCTGCGTGCATGGGAGGCCGATAACGCCTCGGAAACAAGCACACGCCTTCTAGAACGTCTCGGTTGCCACGGCGCTTTCCCCGAGGAAGTGGCGTTGTACGTGAGATTCAAGTCCGATGGCAGCGACGAAGTTTGGAACGAATTGATCCGCCGTGCCGGCCTGTCTGATCGCCGCACCGCCAGAGTCGAAACGGCAATCAGTCGCCGTCGCACTGAACGTGCTTCGGGTCGGTCTGAGAGCGCTACTCAGTAGGCAGGAATTGGCCGTTAAGCGAATAAACAAGCCAATCCCAAAGATAATAAAGGAAGAAATTTTGTCGACGATTAAAAGCATCATGTCAACGAATGTTGTGTCAGTTGATCGCAAGAAGCTCGTTTGCGAACTTGAAGGGCTGTTCGTATCACACAAAATCAGCGCTGCACCGTTGGTAGACACGTCTGGTGAAATTACCGGATTCGTGACGAAATCGGACATCAATCGTTTTCATTTCACCAATGGTGATCCGTACTATACGCGCGTATGTGAAATTGCCAGCCCGATCGTGGTGACAATCGATGTCTCGGCATCACTTGAAGAAGCGGCAAACCTGATGATTGAAAAACACCTGCATCACCTGCTGGTCGTCGATTCCTCTGGGATGGTAGGACTTCTGTCTTCGTTCGACTTCCTCAAGCTAGTTGTTAGAAAGATGGGAACATAGTTCAAGCATTTTAGACATCACAATGTGCTATTCGACTTAAACTGCAGCTCGCGAGCTAACCAATTCCGATTGTTGTGGGCGTCTGCTGCCAACTTTATCGTACGTCACTAACGACACAAACCGAAACTAGGATTTTCTCCAAAGCGTAAGCCCAACGTTCGCTTTCAGCGGCGCGCAGTTGAGCGTCTTCACAGGGCATGCCAGCTCTGGCGGCGTTGACTGCACCTTACCTTATGGGGATTCACGGCGCCAAAGACGCGACATATGCCGCGAGGGAAATCATGTCCTTCTCGGATAGTCTTTCAACTGTCGCCATCATCGGGGCGCTACTTACGCCCTTTCGTGCTCCATACTTGAAATCGTAGAGTTGGCGCACAATGTATGATGGCGATCGACCAGCTATTTGCGGGATTGGGCCAACACCTTTCAGGTCAGCACCGTGGCAGCCTGCGCACGGGACAGTCGTTCCCCCGCCACCGGTCTTGACGAGATCTTTACCTTTCGCGATGCTGCCGACCGGTACGTAGGCCGTGAATTGCGTTCGAGCATCGCGCAAATGGTATTGTTCCACATCATCCGGCACCTCGATGATGCGCTGGCCGAGCGGCTCGGTGCCACCGCTTTTCGAGAGTACAAAGAAATTTCGTTCGATGTAGTTCTTGGGAACCGTATCACTCTCGACAACCTTGATGATCTGTTGTGGCTTCAGACTGGAAAAATAATTCGCAGCCACTTGAACTTCCTCATCAGTGAGCGCCTTGGCGCTCATCAGCATAATACTGACTGGCGCTCGATTGGGACCTGAGGCCTTTCTTGCGCCGCTTTTGAAGTCAGCAAGCTGCTGTGCGATATAGGTGGCGGGCAGCCCTGCCAGGCTCGCACTCTCTGGTCCGCCAGTACCCTCAGCGCGGTGACAGGAGCCGCACGCCCGCACATCAGGTTTCCTGCCGCGTGCAACAACCTCGGGCATGGCCGGATGGTTTTCGGGATGCCAGTTTGGCGCAAAGAAAAGGTCGCGCGCCTGCTCCATGCTAAACGAGGCCGTACTGCCCGGCAGACGTTGCGGCACATTATCAGCCACTGGGACCTTGAAATCCGGATCCCACGTGTAGGCCCAGTCGGGTGCGGCCGTTACTGCGGTGCCGTTCTCAGTCTGCGCAATCGCCACCGGTACAGTCAGCAAGATTACCGCGAACCCCAACCCGAAAGAAGAAAACCAAGAACCGTGCATGTAAAGCTCCTTTTTAGATAAATTCGATAGCTCATCGTTCCATATTTGGCACGCATCGATGCTCGAGAAGGTTCGACGATGCCCTACAGCGCTTTGTCGGGCACACCGGTCAGTATTATTTGCAGTAGTAAAGCGTTCTTTTTTCTATAAGTAATTGATTCATTAAAAACCAACACTTATTTTTTTCTTTCCGCATATGCATCATTAGCATGGACAGGAACAAATATCAGTTTGGCAAGAAGTGTCCTACTTGCCGACGCACCACAAAGTGAACATACAGAAGGCGTGGGATATTCTGGGCTACGTCCGCTTAATTTAGAAACTGAAATTCGACATAACATCCTTGGGTGACTGCAGTGTCGAGAGCTGAGCTTCGCGAACGACCGTTTTCTGGAAACCTGAATGTCTCCTGTGTTGCGGGTTCAAGAAATACTTGGCGAAGTGCTGTTATCAGTGATATTTCTTGCTGAGCTCGTGTACGGCCTTAACCAACGCTGCCGCATGTTCAGGATCAGTGTGTTGTGAAATCCCATGCCCCAGATTGAATACATGACCGCTGCCAAAACCGTAGCTGCGCAGGATGTGATCCACTTCGTTATGGATCGCATCAGGTGAGGCGAACAGCACGGCGGGGTCCATGTTGCCTTGCAGTGCGACTTTGTTGCCGATGCGTTGGCGTGCATTGCCGATGTCTATGGTCCAATCCAGGCCAACCGCATCGCAGCCGGTGTTGGCGATACTTTCCAGCCACAAGCCGCCGCCCTTGGTAAACACGATGGATGGTATCTTGACTCCGTCCTTTTCCTTGATCAAACCTTCCACGATGCGATGCGTGTAAGCCAACGAAAATTCGTGGAACGCAGCGTGTGACAACACACCGCCCCATGAGTCGAAGATCATCACGGCTTGCGCGCCGGCTTCGATCTGCGCATTCAGGTAGGCGATCACCGCTTGCGTGGTCACTTCAAGGATGTGGTGCATCAGCTTCGGCTCGTTGTACATCAGGGTCTTCACCTTGGCGTAGTCGTCGCTGCCACCGCCTTCTACCATGTAGCAGGACAGCGTGAACGGGCTGCCGGAAAAACCGATTAGCGGCACGCTACCATCCAGTGCCTTGCGGATCTGCGACACCGCATCGGTGACATATTTCAAATCCTTGCCGATGTCAGGAACGCGCAATGCCTTTATCGCAGCTGCGTCGCGCAAAGGGCGCTCGAACTTCGGGCCTTCGCCATCGGAAAAATACAACCCCAGACCCATCGCATCAGGCACGGTGAGAATATCGGAAAACAAGATCGCGGCATCCAGTGGGAAACGATCGAGGGGTTGAAGCGTGACCTCGGTGGCGTAATCGGGGTTCTTGCACAGGCCGAGGAAGCTTCCGGCACGCTTACGCGTCTCACGGTATTCCGGCAGATATCGACCGGCCTGGCGCATCATCCACATCGGGGTGTATTCGGTCGGCTGACGCAGTAGGGCGCGCAGGAAGGTGTCGTTTTTCAGTTTGAAGTTCATTTGTGCCTCTATAAATCCATTAATCGGGCGAATCGCTGTGTCGCGTGCTCGCTCATTCCTCGTCTATCCAGCCTGATATGCCTCGTCATTCGCTGATAAAACTACTAGCCATTCGACTAAGCCCGAAAGCGGGCAAGTCGCTGGTTATGTGCGGCTCCTTGCGCTTCATCCCGATAAATGAATTTCGAGAGGCACAAAACACCGCACACAGCTCAACGTGGCAAAACGGAACTGCCCATCAGAAACTCATCCACTGCCCGTGCGCACTGACGGCCTTCGCGTATCGCCCACACTACCAGCGATTGCCCGCGACGTATGTCGCCTGCGGCGAATACCTTGTCCTTGCTGGTGCGGTAATTTTCTGTGTCGGCCTTGATGTTGCCGCGCGCGTCTTTTTCCACACCGAAGGCATCCAGCACCTTATGTTCCGGATTGACGAAGCCCATTGCCAGCAATACCAGATCGGCCTTCAGTTCGAATTCGCTGCCGGCGATCTCGTTCATCTTGCCGTCTTTCCATTCCACACGCACCACACGCAGCTTCTCGACCTTGCCGTTGCTGCCGATGAATTCCTTGGTGACGATAGACCAGTCGCGTTGCGCACCTTCCTCATGAGAGCTGGAGGTGCGCATCTTCATCGGCCAGTTCGGCCATACCAGGGATTTGTTTTCCTTCTCCGGCGGACGCGGCATCACTTCAAGTTGCGTCACCGACAGCGCACCGTGGCGATTCGAGGTGCCCACGCAATCAGAGCCGGTATCGCCGCCGCCGATCACCACCACGTGCTTGCCCTTCGCGCTTATTGGGTTCTTGCCGTCGCCCGCCACTTCCTTGTTCTGCGGGATCAAAAATTCCAGCGCGTAGTGTACGCCTTTCAATTCACGGCCCGGCACCGGCAAGTCGCGCGGTGTTTCCGCGCCGCCGGACAGGATCAGCGCATCGAATTTTTTCAGCAGCTCATCGGGACTGATGGTCTTCTTCGCATCGTTGGCCACACTGTTAGCCAGTGCTGACTTTCCGATAAATACTGATGTTTGAAAGGTCACACCTTCTGCTTCGAGTTGCGCCATGCGCCAGTCGATCAGACGCTTGTCGAGCTTGAAATCAGGAATGCCATAACGCAGCAATCCGCCAATGCGGCTGTTCTTCTCGAACACCGTGACACTGTGTCCAACGCGCGCCAGTTGCTGCGCGGCAGCCAACCCGGCGGGGCCTGAGCCGACCACGGCAACTTTCTTGCCGGTCTTTGTTTCCGGCGGCTGCGGCACGACCCAGCCATTCTCGCCGCCCTTGTCGATGATCGCGTGCTCGATGGATTTGATGCCCACTGCGTCGTTGTTGATGTTGAGCGTGCAGGCTGCCTCGCACGGCGCGGGACAGATGCGTCCGGTGAACTCGGGAAAATTATTGGTAGAGTGCAGCACATCCAGCGCTTCGCGCCAGTTGCCGCGATACACCAGGTCGTTCCAATCCGGGATGATGTTGTTGACTGGGCAGCCAGAGGTGCAGAACGGAATGCCACAATCCATGCAGCGCGCGCCCTGTGTCTTGGATTGATCATCATTCAAGTGCAGCACGAACTCCTGATAATTCTTGCGCCGATCCGCAACAGGCAAACTGGCTTCGCTCAGACGTTGAAACTCAATGAATCCGGTTGGCTTACCCATTATGAATACCTCTGTAAATTCGCTTTGCGGGCGAATCGCCGCGTCGCGTGCTCGCTTGCTCCTCTCCTATCCATTCGATATGTCTCGTCGCTCGCTGTGCGGCTTCTTGCGCTCCATCCCGCAAAGCAAAATTTTCAGAGGTATTCATTACGCGGCCTCCAGTAGTTTTGCTTTTTGTGCCGCTGCGATCTCTTGCAACGCACGCCGATATTCTGTGGGCATCACCTTGGTGAATTTGGGCAAGTATTTTGCCCAATTATCCAGGATGTGTTTGGCGCGGGGGCTGTTGGTGTAGCGCAGGTGCTTTTCGATCTGCTCACGCAAGACATACTCATCCGCCTTGTCGAGAAAATTGAAATGAACGCGTCCGTGTGATTCGACTTCGCCCGTTTCGCTGGCATCGGCCTCCGATGGAACTGGCTCAAGCGCCACCATGGTCAAATTGCAACGCTTCTCGAAACCGCCGTCCTCATCCAGCACGTAGGCCACCCCGCCGGACATGCCCGCTGCGAAGTTGCGCCCGGTTTGTCCCAATACCACGACCATGCCGCCGGTCATGTATTCGCAACCGTGATCGCCCAGCCCCTCCACCACGGCGATCGCACCGGAGTTGCGCACCGCGAAGCGCTCGCCCGCCACGCCGGAAAAATAACATTCACCTGAAGTCGCGCCATATATCACGGTATTGCCGACGATGATGTTTTCATGCGAAACCAATTTTGAATCCGCAGGCGGCATGATGGCGATGCGTCCGCCGCACAACCCCTTGCCTACATAATCGTTGCCTTCGCCGCGCAACTCGAACGAGATGCCGGGCGACAGGAACGCACCGAAACTCTGGCCTGCGGTGCCGGTGAATTTCACGTTGATGGTGTCGGCAGGCAAACCGGCATGGCCATAACGCTTGGCGACTTCGTGAGACAGCATCGTGCCGACGGTGCGGTTGACGTTGCTGATCTTGCTGTCGATACTCACAGCTTGTTTGTTGTTCAGCGCATTCTGCGCCTGGACGATCAGCTTGTTGTCCAGCGCTTTTTCCAGTGCGTGGTCCTGCGTCTGCGCATGACTACGCGCCACGCTGGCAGCCACATCCGGCTGATGGAATACCTTGGAAAAGTCCAGCCCTTGCGCCTTCCAGTGCGCAATACCGTGTTTCACATCAAGCAAGTCGCTACGCCCGATCAGCTCTTCGAACTTGCGTATGCCCAGCTGCGCCATCAGTTCGCGCACTTCTTCGGCAATGAAGAAGAAGTAGTTCACCACGTGTTCCGGTTGTCCGGTGAATTTCTTGCGCAACTCGGGATCCTGGGTCGCCACGCCGACCGGGCAGGTGTTGAGGTGGCACTTGCGCATCATGATGCAGCCTTCGACCACCAGCGGTGCTGTGGCAAAACCGAATTCATCCGCGCCCAGCAGTGCGCCGATCAGCACGTCTCGTCCGGTCTTGATCTGGCCGTCCACTTGCAACGCGATGCGGCCACGCAACTGGTTCAGCACCAGCGTCTGCTGTGCTTCGGCCAGGCCCAATTCCCACGGCGTGCCCGCATGTTTGATCGAGGAGATCGGCGATGCGCCTGTGCCTCCATCAAAACCGGACACCACGATGTGGTCGGCCTTGGCTTTCGCCACGCCTGCCGCGACAGTACCCACGCCCACTTCGGAAACCAACTTCACCGAGATCGACGCGGCCGGGTTGGAATTCTTCAGGTCATGGATCAGTTGCGCCAGATCTTCAATCGAATAAATATCGTGATGCGGCGGCGGCGAGATCAGCCCGACGCCGGGCACCGAGAAGCGCAGCTTGCCGATGTATTCGGACACTTTTCCGCCTGGCAACTGGCCGCCCTCGCCGGGCTTGGCTCCCTGCGCCATCTTGATCTGGATCTGGTCAGCACTGGCGAGATACTCGGCAGTCACACCGAAACGTCCCGAGGCCACTTGCTTGATCCTGGAACGCAACGAGTCGCCCGCCTTGAGCACGCGGTCGCTCGCAATGCGGTTCTTGCCGATGACATCGGACAACGTTTCGCCGCCCTTCAATGTCTTGAAGCGCGCCGCATCTTCTCCGCCTTCTCCGGTGTTGGATTTACCGCCAATGCGGTTCATCGCGATCGCCAAGGTGGTATGCGCCTCGGTGGAAATGGAACCCAGTGACATCGCGCCAGTGACGAAACGCTTGACGATCTCCTTGGCGGATTCGACTTCGGCCAGCGGCACTTGCGGACCTGCGGGCTTAACCTCAAATAGCCCGCGCAAGGTTTTCAGCTTGGTGCTTTGTTCATTGATGAGCTTCGCGTATTCCTTGTAAGTCTCGACATTGTTGGTGCGCGTGGCGCTCTGCAATTTTGCGATGGAATCGGGTGTCCACATGTGTTCTTCGCCGCGCACGCGGTAAGCATATTCGCCGCCCGCTTCCAGTGCGTTGGCCAGCACGGGATCGGCCCCGAATGCATTGCGATGCGTGCGCACCGCTTCTTCAGCCACTTCGCTCAAACCGATGCCTTCGATCTGGGTCGCCGTGCCGGTGAAATACTCTGCGACAAATCCGGCATTCAGCCCGACCGCTTCAAAAATCTGCGCGCCGCAATATGATTGGTAAGTGGAGATACCCATCTTGGACATGACCTTCATCAGGCCTTTGTCGATCGCCTTGATGTAGCGTTTCTTGGCTTCCTTGATATCCACATTCGCGGGCAGATTCATCGCGGCGATGGTTTCATACGCCAGCCACGGGCACACCGCTTCCGCGCCATATCCGGCCAGCAAGGCGAAGTGATGCACCTCGCGTGCCGTGCCGGTGTCCACTACCAGACCGGTGCTGGTGCGCAGTCCGGCCTGCACCAGGTGATGATGTACTTTTGAACAGGCCACCAGCGCGGGAATCGCCACGCGCTTGGCGGACATCGCACGATCCGACAGGATCAGCACGTTGTAGCCATCGGCCACAGCCTTGTCAGCAGCTGCACACAGTGCTTTCACCGCTTTTTCGCAACCTGCGGCACCCTGTGTTGCCAGGTAAGTCATGTCCAGCACCAGTGACTGGTATTTGCTATTGGTCAGCTTGCCGATGTCGCGCAGTTTTGCGATGTCGTCATTCGACAGCACAGGCTGATGCACCTCGAGACGCAGTGTAGGATCGGTCTCGTCGATTCCGAGCAGATTGGGTTTCGGACCGATGAACGATGTCAGCGACATCACGATCTCTTCGCGGATCGGATCGATAGGCGGATTGGTCACTTGCGCGAACAACTGCTGGAAATAATCGTAGAACGAGCGATTCTTGTTCGACAGCACAGGCAGAGCGGCATCGGTGCCCATCGAACCAGTCGGTTCTTCACCGGCACTCACCATCGGTGCCATAATGAATTTCAGGTCTTCCTGCGAATAGCCGAATGCCTGCTGGGTATCCAGTAACGTCGCATTCAGCTTCGGCTTAGCCGCCACCTCCGGCAGGTCACCGAGGAAGTAGCGGGATTTTGCTATCCATTTCCGGTAAGGTTTTGCGGTGGAAAGCTGATGTTTCAGTTCTGCATCATCCACGATGCGGCCCGCATGCAAGTCGATCAGGAACATCTTGCCCGGCTGCAAGCGCCATTTCTTGACGATCTTGTGTTGCGGAATATCCAGCACGCCCATTTCCGATGCCATCAGCACCATGTCGTCGTCGGTGATGAGGTAGCGCGCAGGACGCAGGCCGTTACGATCCAGCGTCGCGCCAATCATGCGGCCATCGGTGAACGCCACGGCGGCAGGGCCGTCCCACGGCTCCATCAACGCGGCATGGTATTCGTAGAATGCGCGGCGTTCCTCATCCATCAGCGGATTGCCCGCCCAGGCTTCGGGTATCAGCAGCATCATCGCGTGCGGCAGCGAATATCCGCCCGCCACCAGCAACTCAAGTGCGTTGTCGAAACAGGCCGAGTCCGACTGTCCTTCGGTGATCAGTGGCCAGAGTTTATCCAGGTCTGCGCCGAGCAGTTTGGAGGACATCGCCGCATGGCGCGCCGCCATCCAGTTCACGTTGCCGCGCACGGTGTTGATCTCGCCGTTGTGCGCGATCATGCGGAACGGGTGCGCGAGATTCCAGGTCGGAAAAGTGTTGGTGGAGAAGCGTTGATGCACCAAGGCCAGCGCGCTGACCACACGTGGGTCTTGCAGATCTAGATAATACTTACCAACCTGATCGGCCAGCAACATGCCCTTATAGACGATGGTGCGCGAAGACAGCGAGGGGCAATAGAAGCCGTTGCCTTGTCCATTAGCCAAATTGCCGACGGCATGCTCCATGGTCTTGCGGATCACGAACAACTTGCGCTCGAACGCATCGGCATCCTTGCAATTCTTGCCACGCGCGATGAATACCTGGCGCACGACGGGTTCGACCTTCTTGACGCTTTCGCCCAGACCAGAGCTGTCTACCGGCACATCGCGCCAGCCCAGCATCTGCTGGCCTTCGGCTACGATCTTCGCGGCAACGATCTTCTCGCACGCGTCTCGCGCCGCCGCATCGCGCGGCAGGAAAAACATACCGACACCATAATCCCCGGCGGATGGCAGGGCGATATTGCCCCAACCCATTTCATCACGCAGAAACTGGTCAGGAATCTGCAGCAAGATACCCGCGCCGTCACCGGCCAGCGGATCGGCTCCCACCGCTCCGCGATGGGTCAGATTTTTCAGGATCTGCAAACCCTGACGCACCATGTCATGGCTTTGCTTGCCCTTGATATGGGCCACAAAGCCCACTCCACAAGCATCGCGCTCCTGGCGCGGATCGTACAAACCTTGTTGCATCGGCAATGAAGAATTGCTCACGGTGTTCCCCAGTTCAAACTACACAGCTCAGCTCACCAGATCAGTAGAGCCAAAAAATGGCGACACACGCCGCCACATCAATATTCAAAAGCGAAAGGGCGGGAATTTTACCTTGTCTGGGGATGATGGGCAACCGCGCCGAACGGGCGGCCTTGCAAGCTACACCAATTCTTCTACAGCAAAAATCCTGCGGTGTTCCCGTATGGCGTAGCGATCGGTCATGCCGGCAATGTAATCAGCTACCGCGCGGGCGCGGTCGTGTTCGGCAAGGCTTTGAAATTGGGGCGGCAGCAAGCGGCTATCTGCCATGAATATCCCGAACAGGTCGCTGATGATGCGCTGCGCCTTGGCGCTCATGCGCAGCACACGGTAATGGCGGTACAAATTGATGCGCAGGAAATTTTTCAGGGCGCGCTGCTGCTCGTTGATCTCGGGGCTGTAGGCAATCATTGCAGGGGAGCTGCGCACTTCTTCCAGCGTTGTCGGGGCTTGCGCACTGATATTGGACTCGCTTTGCCGGATCAGATCAGTCACCAGCGTGTTGATCATGCGCCGCACGGTCTCATGCACCACGCGCCGCTCCGACAAAGCAGGATAGATTCGGCGCACTTCATTCAATTGTGCAGCAACCAGCGGCACCGTTTCGAGTTGTTCCAGCGTGATCAAGCCGGAACGCAAACCGTCATCCACGTCGTGATTGTTGTAGGCGATCTCGTCGGCGAGGTTGGCGACTTGCGCTTCGAGCGAGGGGCGGCGATTGTTCAGGAAGCGCTCGCCCACATCACCCAGCTTTGCGGCGTTGTCTGCCGAGCAATGCTTGAGGATGCCTTCGCGTGTCTCGAAGCAGAGGTTCAACCCATCGAACGCGGCATAACGCTCTTCCAGCTTGTCCACCACTCGCAACGATTGCAAGTTGTGCTCAAAGCCGCCATACGCTTTCATGCACGCGTTCAGCGCGTCCTGTCCGGCATGGCCGAACGGGGTGTGCCCCAGGTCGTGCGCCAGCGAAACCGCTTCGGCGAGGTCTTCGTTCAGGCTTAAGCGCCGCGCGATGGACCGCGCGATCTGCGCCACTTCGATGCTGTGGGTAAGGCGGGTGCGGAACAGGTCGCCTTCGTGATTCACGAATACCTGCGTTTTATATTCCAGGCGGCGAAACGCGCCGGAATGAATGATGCGGTCGCGGTCGCGCTGGAATTCACTGCGTCCCTTCGGCGCATCCTCGGCTATTTTTCTGCCGCGCGAGTTATGCTCGCCAACCGCGTAAGGTGCGAGATCAGCCACGCGTACACGCTTCCAGAGTTTGCTTCAACAGGGCAGCTGGCGCATCGCCATAGACCACGGCATGGCCGATTTTCTTGAGCAGCACAAAACGCATCTTGCCACCCTCCACCTTTTTGTCCAATCCCATAAATTCGAGATATTTATCCACACCCAGATCGGGCGCGATCGCCGGCAATTTGGCTCGCTTGAACAGCTTGCGAATGCGCGCCACATCCTGCGCGCTGATCCAGCCCAGACGTTGCGACAAATCTGCCGCCAAGATTGTACCTGCTGCGACACCTTCACCATGCAGCCAGTTGCCGTAGCCCATGCCCGATTCGATGGCGTGGCCAAATGTGTGCCCCAGATTCAACAGGGCGCGTTCGCCGCTCTCGCGTTCATCCGCCGCGACGACTTCAGCCTTGTTCTGGCAGCTGCGCAAGATCGAGTATTGCAGCGCGTCCGTGTTACGTGCAAGCAGCTTGTCCATGTTTTGCTCCAGCCACTCGAGGAACGGCAGGTCGCGGATCAATCCGTACTTGATGACCTCAGCCAGACCAGCCGACAGCTCGTTATCCGGCAAGGTGTTCAACGTTGCTGTATCAGCCAGCACCATTTGTGGCTGGTAGAACGCGCCTATCATGTTCTTGCCCAACGGGTGATTGATACCAGTCTTGCCGCCCACCGAAGAATCCACCTGCGCCAGCAACGTGGTCGGTATCTGAATAAAGGGCACACCGCGCAAATAAGTTGCCGCCGCATAGCCGGTCATGTCCCCGATCACGCCGCCACCCAGCGCGATCAGCGGCGTGCTGCGCTCGCAACGGTTCTTGAGCAGCGCGTCATAGATCAAATTCAGCGTATCGGAATTTTTATATTCTTCACCGTCCGGCAGAATGATGGCCACACTGCTGACACCGATGCTCTGCAAAGTATGCTGCAACCTCTCCAGATACAGCGGGGCGACAGTGGTATTAGACACGATAGCAACCCGCTTGCGCGGCACATGCGCTTGCAGCAATGCCGCCTGATCCAGCAGGCCGCTGCCGATGTGTATCGGGTAGCTGCGTTCGCCCAGTCCTACTGTCAGTGTTTGCATGATCTTCCCAAGCCGGACGAGCCGAACCAAATGTAGGTCGGGCTATGCTCGACATGGTGGGCACAGCCCACCCTACGGTTATTTTTTTCTGAATGCATCTATCTCTTCCACCAGGCGCAGCATCAAGGCATGTGCGCTCTGTTTGCCGCTTATGGCGACGATATCCGCGACCTGCTGATAGAGAGGGTCGCGCTGATGAAACAACTCGGTCAATTTAGCATATGGATCGCCGGTTTGCAGCAATGGACGATTGCGATCATGCCGGGTGCGTTGCCATAGATCATGCACGCTTGCCTTGAGATAGATGATGATCCCGTTCTGTTGCAGCTTCACGCGGCTTTGCTCCGCCAGCACCGCGCCGCCGCCCGTTGCCAAAACCATGTTATCGCGCCCGATCAGATCGCCAATGGCAGCTGATTCTCTTAGCCGAAACCCGGCTTCACCCTCGACATCGAATATGTGCGGGATCGTCACACCAGTACGCTTGATGATTTCCTCATCGCTGTCAACGAATGTCTTGCCTAGGTGCTTGGCCAAAGCCCTTCCCATCGTGGTTTTCCCTGAGCCCATCATGCCCACCAAGATCAGGTTGCCAGACTGCAGCTTGCGACTGTTATCTGTACGTCTGATGTCTTTGTCGCTTTCCATGTGTCGCATTGTAAACGATAAAATCAAAAGCCCGGACTAGCCGGGCTTTCTATTGTGCAGATAGCAAGCAGCACTTCCGGGTGATAACAAAGGCATCCGTGGATGCCTTTGCTTTTTAATGCAGTCACATCCCTATGTAGTTAATCATTGACATTAAAGGTAGCGATCGTAATCAGGCCCTTGGGCGAAGTGACGGTTACTGTGACAACGCCTGTATTCTTTGGATTGGTACAGGTATCGGGGACAGGGGGAACGGCAAGTGCATTACCCGCAATAAATGTCGCATCACTCTGCATGCTGAGGGGATATATACCAAGTGCCAACGAACCTGCGCTTGCCGGGCAGCCAGAAAAAGTGCTGTTACAAGCGGAACTATCTGGCGTAACAATATTGGTAGTGGAAAGTATCGTGCCATTAGTTTTCGTTATAGCTATGGTTGTGCCCGTAGGCATGGGGTTGCCGTTCACGTCAACCACCCTTAGATAGTAAGTCGCTACAGGCAGTGTGTTATCAACAGCAGCTATAACCGAATTGCAGGATGACAGGTCAATTTGCGAAGTGGGGAGGGTTTGCGCAAAATTCTGAAATAGAGCGATATCTGCGCTTGACGAAGACAGCGTGATCACCTGAGATTGACGCACATGTATGGTCTTGGTCGTGCTGCAAATAGCTGATCCGTTGCATAGCACACCGTTGAATTTTCCGTCTGCAGGGTTGTAAACGCTATCCTGGTTGAAATCAAAGTATGGCTCAGTAGCATCACGAACGCCGTTCTCGTTATAATCTACAAAAGCCTCAGGTTTGTCCGTTGAAATAGAGTTAGCGTCTATCATTTCACCGGTATCCGCAAGGCCGTTTCCATTCAGGTCGGTAAAGCTTTCTTCGCCCACGGCATATGCGAGCACGGTCACCCGTCCATAGCCATTGGCAGTGGTATTTGGGCGTGGGGCTTGGCTAGTGAAGAGCGAGGTGCAGGCGCCATCTATAGTGGAGCATGAACCCACGATAGAGCCACCTTCGGTCGTAAAGTTTACTGCCGTCCCATCCGGCACCGGGTTATTGAAGTGATCTGCCAGACGTATGGTCAGCACTGAGTTGACTCCGTCAATACTCCACCCTTCAATCGCGTGTATAGATGCAGACAAGGAAGAACTGTCCTGATCCGGTATCCCGGTGGTAATGGTCAACTGGTTTGACTGGGTCGTGAGCGTGCCAGCCGTGGCGGTAACTCGGACCGGTGTGCTGACTACGCCCGCATTGACCGTGATGACCACTAGTCCATTATTGTCGGATATCGCGGTAGAGCTCGCCGGAGTAAGGGTGATCCCGCCGATCGTGGTGCTCAAGCCAAAAGTAACCGTCTGCCCGCTAAATGGGTTGCCACCTGTATCTACCACCTTGAACGTCACTTGCGAGGTTTCGGTCCCGCCGATTCCCTTTAACGATATGGTGGTGGGTGAAGCAGAAACGAACTGCAACGAGCCTAAAGAGGGTGGGCTGACTACCAAGGTAGCTGATGTTGAAACACTGCCAGTTACAGTTGCAGTCACTGTATCTGTCCCGGCACAGCCATTGTCGCGGTAAGAACCAGTCGCCGTCCCGTTCACCGTGGTTGCGCTACTGGATATCGTCGCCTTTCCACTGCCGGCACATACAGAAGTAAAGTTAACTGTTACTGGCGAAGTAATAGGTGACCCAGTGGTGCAGCCGCCCGTTCCTGCACCGCTACCAATACAGACCAATGTGGTCATACTGGTTGTACCAAATGACGACAGTGGGCCCCAAGTTGGGCCAACGCCAACCCCGAACGAAAAATTGGAGAACGTTACTGCAGCCGCTCCAACTGAGAAACCTGAAGAGGCGGTTACGGGTGTAATTCCAACCTGGGCCGAGGCCTTTATCGTCGTGGCGCCGGAGATCAAGTTCGACGCAGTCAACGTGACCGTCGCATCACCATTGATATCGGTTAAGGCGGTTCCATTGGCGGGCGACAGGGTTCCCAAGGTCGGGTCGGTAACACTGAAAGTGACGACCGTATTGGGAACAGCTGTAGCGGAGGAATCCAGCAGATGTCCGGTCACCGTTCTGACACCGCCTCCTGCTATTGGACTGGCGATAGAGGCGATGGACAGGGTCGGCGTGCCGGACGTCCCGCCTACTGACAATGTGATCAGATTCGTCGCATAGGTGACAGTCATTGCGGCATTAGTGGCATTGGCCGTTAGGAGGTCAGTACAGGAACCCGTGCAGGTTCCTGCGACATATATCATTCTGGCTGAACCCAGCGCATCCGTTGTAGCTGAGCTCGCCACAACGCCTGCCAGAGTTGTAAAATGCCCGCCAGTAATCGAGGAGGTGCCAAAAGTTACTGTCTGTCCAGCTCCAACCGAATTGCCGTAGTAATCGGTCAAATTTGCGGTAATTGTTGTGCTTCCCAATGCGGCAACCGATGGGACAGAAGTGCTTAGCCCGACAGAAGCAGGCAACCCAGCTACAAAGGTAACAAGAACAGATCCCGGAATCCCACCAGTAAAAGCTTGAACGTTTGTACTACCGACTGTCGTGGGGGCAGCTAATGTTACTTGTGCGAGTCCGCTTGCATTCGTTGCTGCCGTAGAACTTGAGAAGGTTCCCTTGGTGGATGTAAATGTTACCACCTGATTCAGGATGGGAGCTGCGGCCGTATCCAGCACGGTAGCCTTAATGGTAATCAAACTGAAACCATCAGCCGTAACACTGGCCGGAGTGGCGGTGACGGAAACACTGCCTACCGTGGCTCCGCCACCACCCCCACCTCCACCACCACCTCCTCCGGCAACAGAATAACCCGCTGACGCGGATAATCCTTTAGCGGTCGCTGTAACGTATGCAGCGCCTGCAGTCGCGGTGGCAGCTTGTGACAAGGTGACAGTGGCAACACCGCTGGCATTTGTCAAAGCAGTGGAGGCTGGGCTTAATGTACCATAGGCCGGATCAGTGCTAAAAGTTACAACCTCGCCCGGCATCACTGCCCCACTGGCATTTGTCAATGTAGCGCTTACTACAGATGAGGAGACTGAGGATAGAGCACTTGATGTGAGGGCAACTGTTAAGGTAGCTGTGCCTGCGGCTGGGCTACCGCCCGCGGCCGTGCTGGGACTGGATGAGTTACCTGTGCAAGCTGCAAGAGCAGTTGCCAACAAGAACAGCGCCGAGAATTTAGTCATTTTTAGACTGAAAAATAAATTTTGCATCCACCTTCTCCCGTTTACGGTTCCTGCATAATTATTTTATATTGCAATCTGTCAATTGCAGATTGACTCACTTGCAACGCACATACAACTTAAACCCGATATACGGACAAAGCCACCTTACAGACGGTTGCACTATAAATTTAAAAACTTCCATTACACTCACAAACTCGTCAAATCAATTGCCTTCGAACCAGAGCACCATGATTCATGGTGGTGCCTTTCATTAATGCAGATTCATTGCCTCGTTCATGATTTTGGGCGATATGAAGATCAGCAACTCGCTCTTGTTGTCGATTTTCGATGTGCTTCTGAACAGAAAACCCAGCACCGGTATATCTCCAAGCAAGGGCACTTTATCGACCCCTGTACTTAATTGTTGAGAGTACACACCGCCGATCACCACCGTACCGCCGTTTTCTACCAACACTTGGGTGGATACCGTATTGGTATCGATACTGGGAACACCCGCATACAAGGTGCCAACCGAGTCTTTATTTACCTTTATATCCATGATGACATGGTCATCTGGGGTGATTTGCGGCTTGACTGACAAACTCAATGTCGCATCTTTAAAGGACACGTTTGTTGCTCCACTGCTGCTGGCCTGTTGATAAGGTATTTGGGTGCCCGTTGCAATCGTGGCCTCGGTCTGATCCGATGTCACCACGCGAGGGCTGGAAATAACTTTGCCTTTGCTGTCGGTTTCAAGTGCCGAAAGTTCGACGGATAGCAATTTACTCAACGAACTATTAAATAACAGCATGGAGAATGCACCGGCGGTACCCGCTGATGGCAAATTGACATTTGGTGTGTTGACGGGCGTTGCTGTCGTGCTGAGCGATGGATTGCCCGTCAATGTTGCCGTACTGGCACCAATATTGCCGTTGATATTAGTGCCATTCACCTTGAAAGTATCGAGCGAGTTGTAACCCAGCCTCACACCCAGATTTTTGCCAAACTTATCCGACGCCTCTACTACGCGCGCTTCAATCATCACTTGGCGTATTGGGACATCGATTTGCTTGATCAGTTTACGTGCTTCATCAAGACGCGAGGGGGTATCTTGAACGAACAGGGTGTTGGTACGCTTATCCACCACTGCGCTGCCGCGTTTGGAAAGGATGCGCTGCTTGTCACTGGCCAGGAGAGCAACCACCGCGTCACCCTTTTGATAACTCAGCTGGTAACTCTCGGTACGCAATTCTTCCAGGTCGGCAATCTCCTGATGAGAGGTCAAATCGATTTTTTCCTTCGCGGCAATCTCATCGCGAGGTGCAACCTGGATCACATTGCCATTCTTGCGCATATCCAAACCGCGGCTCTGCAAGATGATATCCAAAGCCTGATCCCACGGTACATCTTTCAGCCGCAGCGTAAGATTACCGCTCACCGTGTCGCTGATTACCATGTTCAGTTCGGTGAAATCTGCAATCACGTTCAAAGCTTCGCGGACATCGATTTTCTGGAAATTAAGTGTCAGTTTTTCGCCCGCATAGCCGGCCTTCTTACCTTTGACCAATTTGTTTGGATCCTCGATGACCGGCTTTACTTCGATGATGAATTTATTGTCTGTTTGATAGGCAGCATATTCCCACTGTCCTTTGGGTTCGATCATCATACGTACGCCATCTCCCTCCGCAAAGGTGTCTACTCCCTGAACTGGGGTTGCAAAATCTTTCACGTCCAGTTTACGCTGAAGATTTTTTGGCAGATTGGTCTTAAGAAAATCAACTATCAGCGTAGCGCCTTGCTGCCGAATGCCGATCTCGATATTCGGATCGGAAAGATCGACCAGTGTGCGCCCTTCTCCATTCTTTCCGCGACGAAAATCAATGTCTCGCAGTGTATGCTTTTGCGTATCTTGTTTGACTTCGGCGAAGCGGGCAGTGCCGACCACCCCCGCACCCGATGACTTGCTATGCAGGGTGATTAATAAACTATTGCCATCGATTCTTGTATCATAGGACAGCATTTGATTGAGGTTGACCACCAGACGGGTGCGATTACCGGCCTGAACAATATTGGCGCTGCGCAAATCCCCCTCGGTGAAATCCTGGGCAGATTTACCCAAACCGTTTGAAGTATTCGGAAAATCGAATGCAATCCGCGGCGGTGTGTTGATGGTAAATCCGTTCGGCGGATTGGTTAACGGCTGGGTCAAGTCAACCTTTATCACCGTCACCCCTTTGCCCGCGTTACTTGCGGTCAGTGCAGTAATGCTGTTTTGCTCATCCGCATGTGCAAGCGTGCCCAATAAACCGAACGCAAAAAATATGCTCAGCAACCGAACTATGCCAACCACCACACCATCAAATCGTTTCATAGTAATGCTCCCAATCATTCGAGTAATTGCAGACTGCTTATACGCTCTGTCCATTCGCCGGCACTATCTTGTACCATCTCCTTGATCATTAGTGATGTCTCTGCAACTTCCTTAATCAATCCAAAATTAGAACCGATATAGTTACCCGCCTTGACCCGATAGAGCTTGCCATCAGGGGCGCGTATCACTGCATGTCCGACTTTATTTTGATAAAGATATCCAACCATTCTTAGACTTTCAAGCGAAAATTCTTCCAAAGCCTCTTTGGGACGATCCATATCCGGCTGGTTTACTCCAAGTTTTCCGCCTACATACACTTCTGATTTGCGCGGTCTGAACGGATCAGGCAGATTGGCATCGTTATTGTAAGCAAAGTTCTCATATGGCTTCACTTCCGGAGGGGGCTCAATTTTGCCGCGCATATTTTCTCCGGAATGCTTAACGAAATCGCGCAAATCCTGGAACTCTTCACCACCACAGCCGACCAGCAATACAGAAACTAGCGCGAGATAGATCGATTTCATTAATTTACCCCCCCGTGGCCGCCTGATTTTGCCGGGGCAGCGGGCTTGCCTGCGGGCTTTGCTGCCTTCTTCTGGGCAGCCACCTCCGTTTCATCCAGATATCGAAAAGTCTTCGCTATCGCATCCATGGCCAATCCGCTACCGGAAGTGTTTATCGCTATATCATTGAGAGTGACGATACGTGGCAACATTGCTATATCGCCGGCGAATTTACCCAAATCATCGTAATTACCGGTCACCTTGATGGCGATGGGTTGTTCGGTGAATGATCCATTTACTTTTTCAGCGCCCGGGCGAAACAACTCGAATTGCAGTCCACGCCCCAAACCGGCTTGGTTGATGTCGGTCAACAATGCATCCATTTCAGATTTATTCGGCAATTGCTTGAGCAACGCGCCCAACGACTCCTGAGTTTCGTTTAATTGTTTTTTGATCAAATCCAGGTTGATCGCCTGCTTCTTTTTCGCCAGAAAAGTTTCCTTTAACTGCCCCTCCTCTTCTTTGGCTTTGTTTAAGGTATCCCATTGCTCTTGCCAAAGGAACACTGCGCCAGTCGCAACCACTGCGACAAATATTGCGATGAAAACAAAAATTTTTACTGGCCACGGCCACGCGCCAGGTGTCTTTGGGTTCAGACTCTTTAAGTCAGCTAGATTTATCATGGTACCTATCTCTTGGCGCCGTCAGATTTGGCAGGAGACGTATTCGCAGCATCTTGCGGATTTGCATCTATCTGCCTGGTCAAATTGAAATTCATCGAAAACTCACTGGTACGGCTGGCAGCCTTTCCACCCACTGCTGCGGTGGTAGCATGAATCTCTACCAGCGTTGGTGAATCGAGCCATGGCGAATCCTGAATCGCCCTCATCAATGTGGAGATGCGCGCATTGGATTGCGCATAGCCAATCAGGCTAATTCTATTACCCGTCTGTTTAAGCGTTTTAAGAAACACCCCGTCAGGCAAAATACGCAACATTTGATCCAGCAAATGCACCACATCGGAGCGAGTACTTTGCAGACTTTCCACGACATTTTTGCGAACCAGCAAAGCCTGCGTTTGCTCTCGGAGTTTTTTTATTTCTTCGATTTGCTTGTCAAGAATGGCTGTTTCTGCTTTCAGATACGCGTTGCGTCGCTCCTGATAGGATATTTGTGTGCCGATTGCAACCTGCACAAAGCCTACCAGCATCGCAGCGAGCACCACGAAAATCGTGCAAAGTGCAGCAAACTGGATTTGGCGAGCTAGCCGTTTTTCAGCGCGGTGCGGCAGTAAATTTATGCGCATCATGACGGGTCAAACCTCCGCATCGCCAGACCGCAAGCAATGATCAATGATGGCGCATCAACTTGCAATTGCCGCGGCTTGATGCGGCTGGACACACTCATCAAGGCAAACGGGTTTGCCACCATGGTGCTAACCTGAGTTTTTGACGCTACTGCATCATCCAAACCGGGCAAGGCTGCACTTCCTCCTGCAAGCACAATGTAGTCCACCTCGTTATATTGTGTTGAGGTGAAGAAAAATTGCAAAGCACGGGAAATTTCCATCACCACGCTCTCGCGAAAAGGCGACAGAACATCACTTTCATAATTATCTGGCAGTCCGCCATTGCGTTTCGCTGACTCTGCATCTTCGGCCGACAAACCGAACACCGCTTGAATCTGCTGGGTCAATTGAACTCCGCCCGTCTGCTGATCCCTTGAGTATACCGATTGCCCATTGCGCAGCACATTGACATTCATCACGCTCGCCCCTATGTCTATCAGCGCTACACACTTGTCCGGTGCGCCGTCGGGCAATTGGGCAAGTATCTGCTCGAATGCCATCTCGGCTGCAAATGATTCAACATCCATCACGATCACTTTTAGGCCGGATGACTGGGCGGCCGCAACGCGGTCTTCAACATTTCCCTTGCGCGAAGCCGCCAACAACACTTCCAGCTCTTCGGGATTATTAGGTACAGGTCCAATTACTTGAAAGTCTAGATTGACCTCTTCCAGCGCAAAAGGGATGTATTGATTGGCTTCAGATTCGACCTGTTGCTCCAGCTCTTCTTCGCGCAGACCGGCAGGCAGGAGGATCTTTTTTGTGATCACTGCCGCGGCAGGCAATGCCATACTTACGTTTTTAATGCGGGTACCCAGTCGTTTCCAGGCAAGATGTACGCTCTCGGCAACAGCATCAAGATTATTGATGTTGCCATCAGTGATAGCGTCTTTAGGTAGCGACTCGATCGCATAACGCTCCACGACGTATCCGCCTTTTTTGGATGCCGAGCTCAACTCGACCATTTTGACTGATGACGAGCTGATGTCCACCCCTATCAGAGGGGGGGTTCCTGCACGCAAAAAGTCCAGCGGGATGTCAAAATTTACTTTTATCATTGACTGGTTAGCACTCTATTTGTATAAAGTGGTTTAAATCCTAGCAATAACTATAAATCATGTAAAGCTATATTTTGAGGATAATTATATTCTGGGGGCACATATAATTTCGATAAGCTTACTATACTTCAATTAATTTTCGGATAATCACACATGCTTTCCCGTCACTGGCTTTTCCCTGCTCTTGTCACGCTAACATTGCTGTTACTTCCAGTAATATTGCTTGGTGTGGCCGTTTTGTTGACTTATCCGACGCTACCCTCTCTGGAATCTCTCACAGATTACCGCCCCAAAATTCCCCTCCGGATATATAGCACTGAAGGTATTCTGCTTAGTGAGTTCGGAGAGGAGCGCCGCGCACTGGTCAAAATCTCAGAGGTGCCTGAAGTGATGAAACAAGCCATCCTTGCAGCTGAAGACGACCGGTTTTACGAGCATGGCGGAGTGGATTATTTGGGAGTGGTACGCGCAGCAATTTCCAACTTCACGGCCGGCGGGGTAAAACAGGGAGCAAGCACAATCACTATGCAGGTTGCGCGTAATTTTTTTCTTACCAAGGAAAAGACCGTTTCGCGCAAGTTCAATGAAGTCATGCTCACCTTCAAGATTGAGCATAGCCTGAGTAAGGACGAAATTCTGGAGCTTTATATCAACCAGATTTACCTAGGTCAGCGTTCATACGGCTTTGCGGCTGCAGCACAAGTTTATTTCGGCAAGCCTATCAGCCAAGTCACTCTTGCCGAAGCAGCCATGCTCGCAGGGCTGCCCAAGGCTCCGTCATCGTACAACCCTGTAGTCAACCCAAAGCGAGCCAAACTCCGACAACAATACGTTTTGCGCCGTATGCATGAACTACATTTAATAAGTGATGAACAATTTCAAATCGCCCAGCAGCAACCGATCACAGCCAAGCCAGACAATCAGGATTTCGGGGGCAAGTCGGACTTCCTTTCGGAAATGGTCAGACAAACTGTTTATGAAAAATATCAGGATGATACCTACACACAAGGTTTCAGGGTTTACACCACTATCCGACAACAGGATCAAATCGCTGCGCAGTTGGCCGTACGCAAAGGCGTCTTGGAGTATGACCGCCGCCATGGTTACCGCGGCCCAGAGGGCTTTGTGGACTTGCGTGATGAGGTTGACGGAAACCGTTCGTCCAAGCAACCGAGTGATGAACAGCTTGAGGAAGCCCTTCAGGATTTTGTTGGCAGCGGTGATTTGATTCCCGCCATAGTCCTGGCGGCATCCCCCAATTCACTTCGAGCTTATTCCAAGGGTGGGGAAATCGTCGAAATCACCGGCGATGCTTTGCTTTTCGCCCAACCAGCCTTGACAAAAAAAGTCGCCTTGAATCAACGTATCAATATCGGCTCAATCATTCGTTTGCAAAAGGACGAAAAGGGAATTTGGCAAATAAGCCAATTGCCTCAAGTTGAGTCAGCTTTTGTTTCAGCTGATCCTCGCACTGGAGCTATTTACGCACTTATCGGTGGATTCGATTTCAGCCGAAATCAATTTAATCACATCACCCAGGCATGGCGACAACCCGGCTCCAGCATCAAACCTTTCATATACTCAGCAGCTTTGGAAAGGGGATTCACGCCCGCCACGGTGATCAATGATGCGCCGCTGATCTTTGATGCCGCGCAAACCGGCAACGAGCCCTGGGAACCGAAAAACTACGATGGAAAATTCGAAGGCCCGATGCGCATGCGCCAAGCTCTCATGAGATCAAAAAATCTGGTTTCGGTTCGAATTTTGCAGTCCATCACCCCACAATATGCCCAAGACTACATTACCAAGTTCGGTTTCGATGCCGCCAAACATCCGCCTTACCTGACTATGGCCCTTGGCGCCGGTTCTGTCACACCGATGCAAATGTTGGCAGGTTATTCGGTATTCGCCAACGGCGGCTTTCGCATCTCACCTTATTTCATCCAGCGAATCGAAGACGCCCATGGCACGGTGCTTAGCAGTGCCGCGCCTGTGATTGCAGGGAACGGCGCGGAACAGGTTATTGATGTGCGAAACGCATATACCATGATCAGCATGATGCAGGACGTAGTCAAGCACGGTACCGCCTTTCGTGCCATGCAACTCGGCAGGCAAGACTTGGCCGGCAAAACCGGGACCACCACCGATTCGATTGATGCATGGTTCTGTGGCTTTCATCCTACCCTTGTCGGCATTGCTTGGATGGGCTACGACCAACCGCGCAGTTTGGGTGACAGGGAAACTGGCGGCGGGGCTGCATTGCCAATATGGATGAGCTACATGGGAGATGTACTGAAAAATGTACCTGAAATGACCTATACCATGCCGGAAAACATGGTTGCTGTGCACATCAACGAAGAAGGCTTTCGCGATGACGATGCTCCTCTGACCGAATTCTTTTATCAGGAAAATATTCCGTCCAAGAAAAGTACGTTCGCCCCGAATGAAGAAAATACACCTTCAGACACTATCAAAGACCAACTCCTCTGACACATCATGCCCAAGACACGCGCAATCAAAGATCACGGGGCCCGAGAATCTGGTAATCGACGCGACCTGATGCGCGAACAACTGGCGCATCAAGCCGCCAAGCTGATGGCCGAAGACGGCATCACCGATCACGCCTTTGCCAAGCGCAAGGCAGCACGGCAACTAGGCGCGGCGGATACGCAACACCTGCCCAGCAACCAGGAGGTGGATAACGCCTTGCAAAGTTATCGCGCCCTCTATCAGCAGGACAGCCATCCCGGCATCCTGTATCAGCTCCGCGACGATGCGCTTGCCACCATGCATCTGTTGGCAGACTTCCACCCCTACCTGACAGGTTCGGTATTGCGCGGTACTGCAGGCGAACTGTCCGACATCAACCTGATGCTGTTCAGTGATGATGCAAAAGCCGTGCTGCTATTCCTGCTTAAGCACGAGATCGAGTTTGAAGATGGAGAATGGAAAGTGCGGGTGGGTGGGCACGAGGAAACTGTGCCGAGCTATACCCTGACAAACGAATCGGGCACACAGACGCACATCATCGTTCTCCCCGAAAATGCCCGCCACAGCGGGAGCCGCCACCCTGAGACTCATGCCGATATTGCGGCAGTAGAAGCTTTACTAGCTTCCTGATTTTAACCAACGAGCTGCATCCAGCGCGAAATAGGTGAGAATTCCGTCAGCTCCCGCACGCTTGAACGCCAGCAACGCTTCCAGCACACACGCTTCTTCGTTCAACCAGCCGTTCTGCGCAGCAGCCTTGAGCATGGAGTATTCGCCGCTCACCTGATAGACAAAAGTAGGCGCCTTGAATTCGTCCTTCACGCGGCGGACGATGTCGAGATAGGGCATGCCGGGTTTGACCATCACCATGTCCGCACCTTCCTGCAAGTCCAGGCCGACTTCCCACAGTGCTTCGTCGGAATTGGCAGGGTCCATTTGATAAGTATACTTATTGCCTGAACCCAGATTGCCACTTGAGCCGACGGCATCACGGAACGGGCCGTAGAAGCTGGAAGCGTATTTTGCTGAATAGGCCATGATGCGGGTGTGGATGTGTTTATTGGCATCCAGCGCCGCCCGCACAGCGCCGATGCGCCCGTCCATCATGTCAGAGGGAGCGACGATGTCCGCTCCGGCAGCCGCATGGACTTGTGCCTGCTGCACCAGCACCGCAATGGTTTCGTCGTTGAGTACGTAGCCGCTATCGTCTATCAAACCATCCTGCCCGTGGCTGGTATAGGGATCAAGAGCGATGTCGGTCATTATGCCAAGTTCCGGGTAATTCTTTTTCAACGCGGCAACCACTCGAGGCACAAGGCCGTTCGGGTTGTAGGCTTCACGAGCATCCAGGCTTTTCTGCGGTGCATCTATCACCGGAAAGATCGCCATCACAGGAATGCCCAGTTTGACGCATTGCTCGGCGTCCTTGAACAACAAGTCCAAAGTCTTACGCTGAACCCCCGGCATTGATGTCACATCTTCGACTTTGTTGCTGCCCTCCAGCACAAAAACTGGATAGATGAAGTCTTTCGGTGTGAGTGCATGCTCTCTCATCAAGTCTCGTGAAAAGGCATCTCGGCGCATACGGCGCATTCTATTGTGCGGGTACTTTCCAAGTATTTGCATGATTTTCCCTAAATGTTATTTTTTTCTGGAACTATTTAAGAGATTGCTTATCTGATGCTATGAATGATGCGAGTCATTCCACGTTTCTCCTCCCTGAGCGTGTGTCTTAACTCTGTTAAGACTTTGCCCCCAGCCTTCCTCCCCTTGGCTGGGGGCATTTTTTTGGTTACTGGATTTTTTGATCATCCTTTGCGAACCAGCCCGCAATCACCCCTTCAGCCTCTTCCATGCCCAGCTTCTTCAAGCTGGAAAACAATTGCACAGAACACTGCGGGAAATGCTCGGCGAGGTGTGATTTTACACGACTCAACGTCAATGTTGCTTGTTGCCGGCTAAGCTTGTCGGACTTAGTCAACAGGATATGCACTGGCTTGCCCGTCGGCGCGAACCAGTCCAGCATGTTCTCGTCCAGCTCGGTCAGCGGAAGCCGCGAATCCATTATCACTACCAAACCGCACAGCTCTTCACGGGTTTGCAAATACTCGCTGAGCAGGGCCTCCCAATGGCGCTTACTCTCAGGCGGGACTTTTGCATAACCATAACCAGGTAGATCGACCAGATAGTTATTGTTGCCCAGCGTAAAATAATTCAGGTGCTGGGTACGCCCGGGCGTCTTGCTGGTGTAAGCCAGACGCACATGATTTGCCAGCGTATTGATCGCGCTCGACTTGCCCGCATTGGAACGCCCGACGAATGCCACTTCCCTGCCGCCGTGCAGCGGTAGATCCTTGATGTGGTTGACGGTGGTAAAGAACGCCGCCTGCGAAAAAAGTCCCATTTACTTCCAGTTCGCGAAAATCTTGTCTGCGGCAGCGATAGTCGCAGCAATATCAGCATCGGTATGCGCCGCCGAAACGAAGCCTGCTTCGAACGCCGATGGCGCGAGATAGACGCCTTCCTCAAGCATCGCATGGAAAAAACGGTTAAAAGCAGCCTTGTCACTGGCCATCACTTCGGCGTAGGAGCTTGGTACCTTACTGCTGAAATACAAGCCAAACATGCTGCCGATGGATTGCGCACAGAAGGGGATGCCGTGCTTTTTCGCGCTGGCGCTCAGGCCTTCGGTCATCTGTTTGGCAACCTGCGTCAAATGCTCGTAAAAACCGGGGGCCTGCACGAGCTTCAGCGTGGCCATACCTGCGGCTACCGCTACCGGATTGCCGGACAGCGTGCCGGCCTGATAAACCGAACCGAGCGGGGCGAGACATTGCATGATGTCGCGCCGGCCACCGAAAGCTGCTGCGGGCAGCCCGCCACCCATCACCTTGCCCAGCGTGATCAAATCAGGCTTGATGCCGTAATAGCCATGCGCGCCCTGCAAGCCGACGCGAAAGCCGGACATCACTTCATCCAGGATCAGCACTGCGCCATGTTTAGTGCATA
>Ga0315272_10000212_pt1 | contig 28250 bp, 27 predicted proteins | sample C3_middle_MG_FD_203918 | JGI IMG/M metagenome (GOLD analysis project Ga0315272, IMG submission 203918) | Sediment microbial communities from Yellowstone Lake, YNP, Wyoming, USA - C3_middle | ecosystem: Environmental > Aquatic > Freshwater > Lake > Sediment | place: USA: Wyoming | collected...
GTCTCCCGAAGTCTTCAAGGCAAATAATCGGCGCCATGGGAGCTGCGCAGCAAATCGATGGCGTCGATGTCTACGTTGAAGGCAGCGGCCTCCAGGCGATCGTCATGGTTCATGGCTGGCCCGACACGTACCGGCTGTGGGACGAGCAGGTCGAACACCTGAAGCCGAATTACCGCTGCGTGCGCTTCACGCTGCCGGGATTCGACAGCGCGATGCCAGCGCGTGCCCATTCGCTCGCGGCCCTGGTGGCCACGCTCAAGCGCATCGTCGAACAGACCTGCGCCGGTGAGCCGGTCACGCTGCTGCTGCACGACTGGGGTTGCATCTTCGGCTACGAGTTCGCGTTGCGCCATCCGGCGCTGGTGCGGCGCATCATCGGTGTCGACGTCGGCGATGCAGGTTCACCCGCTCACCGCAGCGCAATGACGCCTCGAGCGCGCGCGATGGTGTTTGCCTACCAGGCCTGGCTTGCGATCGCGTGGCGCATCGGCGGCGCTGTCGGCGACCGCATGGCGCGCGCCATGGCTCGCTGGCTGCGTTGCCCATCCGATGCGCAGTTCATCAGCGCGAATATGGGCTACCCCTACTACATCCAGTGGACAGGCGCTTACGGCGGCTACCCGCGCCAGCGGGTGTTCGAGCCAGCTTGTCCGATGCTCTACATCCACGGCCGCAGAAAGCCCTTCCAGTTCCAGTCCGCGCCATGGCTCGAAGCGCTGCGCAAGCGCCCCGGCAGCGAGGTGCTTGAATTCAACACCGGGCATTGGGTGATGAAGAGCCGGCCGCGCGAGTTCAACGAAGCGGTGGCGGCGTGGTTGGCTTCGAGCCGCTGAGCGCACGCGCCGCGGCGCACGCGTTGAGTCAGCGCCGCGCCTGCGCGCCTCAGCGGCTCTTCGTGCGCGGCGTCACCGCAGCTCGCTTCGCCCCGGCGGCGCGCGGCGGCAGGCCGGTGTGCTGGGTCAGGATCCGGCCTTTCACGGGACGTTGCTCGCCGCCGGACGCGCGCGCCGCAGTCGGCGTCGAGTTCTTGCGCCGCGCGCTTTCATAACTCCCGTTCGTCACCGGCTGGAAGGTTGGAATCAGGTGCAGCTTGCCGTTGCCGATGAGGTCGGCGCGGCCCATCTTCTTCAGCGCCTCGCGCAGCAGCGGCCAGTTGTTCGGATCGTGCCAACGCAAGAACGCCTTGTGCAGGCGGCGCCGGTTGGTGCCGCGCACGACGTCGACGCGCTCGGTGCGCAGCGGGTCGCGGCTGATGCCCTTCAGCGGGTTCAGGTTCGTGTGGTACATCGCGGTGGCGGTCGCCATCGGGCTCGGATAAAAGGTCTGCACCTGGTCCGCCTTGAAACCGTTCTTCTTCAGCCAAAGCGCCAGGTTCATCATGTCTTCGTCGCTCGTTCCTGGGTGCGCGGCGATGAAGTAGGGAATCAGGTACTGCTTCTTGCCGGCTTCCAGGCTGAACTGCTCGAACATCTTCTTGAAGCGCTCATAACTGCCGATGCCGGGCTTCATCATCTTGCCGAGCGGCCCGCCCTCGGTGTGCTCGGGCGCGATCTTCAGGTAGCCGCCGACGTGGTGCGTGACGAGTTCCTTCACGTATTCGGGCGACTGCAGCGCAAGGTCGTAGCGCAGGCCCGAGCCGATCAGAATCTTCTTCACGCCGCGCAGCGCGCGCGCGCGCCGGTAGAGCTTGATGAGCGGTGTGTGGTCCGTGTTCAGGTTCGGGCAGATGCCGGGGTAGACGCAGCTCGGCTTGCGGCACGCGGCCTCGATGGCGGTGCTCTTGCACGCGATGCGGTACATGTTCGCGGTCGGCCCACCCAGATCGCTGATGACGCCGGTAAAGCCCTTCACGCCGTCGCGAATCTCTTCGATTTCGCGGATCACCGAGTCTTCGCTTCGGCTCTGGATGATGCGGCCTTCGTGCTCCGTGATCGAACAGAAGGTGCATCCACCGAAGCAGCCGCGCATGATGTTGACCGAGAACCGGATCATTTCCCAGGCCGGGATCTTGGTCGGCCCGTCATGCCCGCCGTTGTCATCGGCGTAGCTCGGGTGTGGGCTGCGCGCATACGGCAGATCGAACACATGGTCCATCTCGGCGGTGCTCAGCGGTATCGGCGGCGGGTTGATCCAGACCTCGCGCGCCGTCGCCCCGCTGCCATGGCGCTGCACGAGCGCGCGCGCGTTGCCGGGGTTCGTCTCCAGGTGCAGCACCCGGTTCGCGTGGGCATAAAGCACAGCGTCGGATTTCACCTGCTCGTAAGACGGCAGGCGGATTACGGTGCGCTCGCGTGGCGGCAGCGTCAGCTTGCCGGTTTTTCGGCTCTGCGGCATCGCGACCACGGCCAGGCCGCGCGCCAGTGAGGTTGGCCCATCGGCCGCGGTCCCGGCGCGAATGGTGCCCGGTTCACCCGCCGGCGCAAGCCCGGGTCTGAACGAGGTCGGGATCGCCTCTTCGCCAAGCGCACCCGATCCCGGTGCAGCGCGGGACAGCAGTTGCTCGCCGGCGGCTTGCTCCTTCGCGCAGCTCGTCCCCTGCGCTGCCGCCTGTTCGGCGCTGCTCTGGTAGGGGTTGACATGTTCGTCGATGCGCCCCGGCAGATCGACTTCGCTCGAGTCGAGTTCGAACCAGTCGTGCGCACTCGTATCGTCGCGCCGCCGCACGAACACGGTGCCGCGCACGTCGGCAATCGCCTGCACCGGCTCGCGCCGCGCGAGGCGGTGCGCGATCTCGACCACGGCACGTTCGGCGTTGCCGTAGAGCAGCAGGTCGGCCTTGCTGTCGACCAGGATCGAGCGCCGCACCTTGTCCTGCCAGTAGTCGTAGTGCGCGATGCGGCGCAGGCTCGCCTCGATGCCGCCGAGCACGATGGGCACATCGCCCCAGGCCTGCTTGCAGCGCTGCGCATAGACGAGCGAACAGCGGTCCGGCCGCGCCCCGCCCTGGCCGCCAGGCGTGTACGCGTCGTCGCTGCGTATCCTGCGGTCCGCGGTATAGCGGTTGATCATCGAATCCATGTTGCCGGCGGTGACACCGAAGAACAGGTTGGGCTTTCCCAAGCGCCGGAAGGCATCAACCGAGCTCGAATCAGGCTGCGCGATGATGCCGACCCGAAAGCCCTGGGCCTCCAGCGTGCGCCCGATCACCGCCATGCCGAAGCTCGGGTGGTCGACATAGGCATCGCCGGTGACGATGACCACGTCGCACGAATCCCAGCCGAGCTCGTCCATCTCGGCGCGGCTCATCGGCAGGAACGGCGCCGCTCCGAAGCGCTTCGCCCAGAACGGCTTGTAGGCGGTGAGCGCGCGAACCGGGGGCGGGGCGATGGCGGTGAGGGTGGACAAGGTCGATACCAGGCGGGTAACCCGGGATTGTGATTGGAGTGGAGTTAGAGTGCTTGTCCAATGCCATTCGCGCATCCGTGCCAGCCACCCCTTTCCCGCCACGAAATGCTTTTCGACCCCGCTGTTCAATTGACAGGCGCCGCCACCGACCCGGCCTGGGTCATCGCGTTCTGTGAGGGCAAGCTGTTGCTGCCCGAAGGCGATGCCATCGCCTTGCTGCCGCTTGCGCCGAGCCTGCATGCAAGCCCGCAAGCGCGCCACTACCTGGGCCGGCTTGACGGGCTCGACTGCTGGGCGCTGCTTGTCGCGGCGCCGCCGCCCGGCTGGCGCGCGCTGCCGCTGCGCACCGCGATGATGAAGCTGGCCGAGCCGCTGCGAGCTGTGGCCGGGCGCGCGGCGCAAATCATCGAATGGGACCGCACGCACCGGTTCTGCGGCGCCTGCGGCACGCCGACCGAGCTGCACGCGAGCGACAGGGCGCGCACCTGCCCGGCGTGCAAACATGTGGCTTACCCGCGCGTGACGCCGGCGATGATGGTGCTGGTGTGGCGCGACCGCGAATTGCTGCTGGCACGCTCACCGCACTACGCGCCGGGAATGTTCAGCGCGCTCGCCGGCTTTGTCGAAGCCGGCGAGTCGCTCGAAGATTGCGTGCACCGCGAGGTGGCCGAAGAGGTCGCGGTCAAGGTTACCGACCTGCATTACTTCGGCAGCCAGAGTTGGCCGTTCCCGAGCAGCCTGATGGTGGCGTACACGGCACGCTGGGTCAGCGGCGAGATCGTGCCGCAAGCGAGCGAGATTGAAGCCGCGGGCTGGTTCGACATCGACGCCCTGCCCGGCATTCCGCCGGCGCGCTTCAGCATCTCGGGCTATCTGATTCGCGAAACGGTGCAGAAGCTGCGCGACAGCGCGCTCTGAAGGAACGCCATGGCCGGCGCGATCAGGATCATCTCATCGATGGCAACGCGCCAGGTGCTGGCCGACCTCGTGGCCGCGTACCGGCGCGGCTCGGAACAGGAAGTGAGCGTCGAATCGGTCGGCGGCGTCGATGCCGCGAAGCGGGTGCGCAGCGGCGAGGCGTTCGATGCGGTGGTGCTCGCGGCGAGTACGATCGACGAGTTGATCCGGGCCGGGCGCATCGTCGCCGGGAGCCGCGTCGACCTCGTCAAGTCGGGGGTGGCGATCGCAGTGCGCGCCGGCGCGCCGCAGCCTGACGTGGCCTCGGAACAAGCCGTGAAGGCCGCGGTGCTCGCGGCGCGAAGCTTGAGTTACTCCACCGGGCCGAGCGGCGTGCACCTGGCCGGGCTGTTCGCGCACTGGGGCATCGCGCAAGCCATCAAGGACCGGATAGTGCAAGCGCCGCCCGGTGTCGCGGTCGGCTCGCTGGTTGCCAGCGGCCAGGCCGAACTTGGATTTCAGCAGTTGAGCGAATTGATGAATCTGAGCGGCATCACCGTGCTCGGCCCGTTGCCGAGCGAAATTCAGATCGTCACCACGTTTTGTGCCGGTCTGTCAGCCACATCTTCCCAGCCCGACGCCGTGCGTGCACTGCTCGCGTTCATGGCTTCGCCCGCGGCCGACGCGGCCAAGCGCAGCAACGGCATGGAGCCGGGGTGACCGCAGCGAACTGATGCAAGACACGTCGAATCGCAGTGTGAAGGCGACCCGCGGTTACGCGCCGGCGACCCGCCCGTAAGCGCCGGCGCGCCTACTGCAGCTCGATCCCCGCCTTCTTCACGAGCTTGGCATATTTCGCCATTTCGCTGCGGAAAAACTGGCCCGCGTGCTCGGTGCTTGAAATGTTGATCGCGTTGCCTTGTTTGGCCATCGCTTCGCGCACTTCGGGCGTGGCGAATGCGGTGCTCAATGCGTCGTGCAGGCGCTTCACGTCGGCCGGCGTCAATCCCTTGGGGCCGATGAAGCCGAACCAGCCCTCCACCAGATAGCCCGGCATGCCCTGCTCGACCAGCGTCGGGATCTCGGGCGCGGCGCCAACCCGCTGCGCGGCACCGACGCCGATCGCGCGCAAGGCGCCGCTCTTGATGTGCTGCTGCACCGAGGGCAGTGCGGCGGTGGCCATGTCAACCTGGCCGCCGATCAGGTCAGTCAGCATCGGGCCGACACCTTTGTAGGGAATGTGCTTGGCGCTGGCGCCGGCTTCGTCGACAAACATTTCGGCGGCCAGGTGCAGGATCGTGCCGTTGCCCGATGAGCCGTAGTTGAGTTCGCCCGGCCTCGCCTTGAGCAGTGCCACCAGTTCCTTCGCATTGTTCGCCGGCAGCTTGGGATTGACGAGCACGATGATCGGCGTGGTACCGACGATGGCGATCGGCGTGATGTCGTTGATCGGGTCGAACGGCAGCGACTTGTAGACGCTCGGATAGATGACGTGGTTGTTCGAGACGAAGCTGAGCGTGAAACCGTCGGGCGCAGCCTTCACCAGAGCCGAAGTGCCGACGATGCCACCCGCGCCGGGCTGGTTTTCCACGATCACAGGGTGCCCGAGCGCCTTGCTCAGCGCCGCCTGCGCCGCGCGCGTGATCGTGTCCACGCCCGAGGCTGTGGCCACGGGCAGGATGATCTTGACGGGGCGCTCGGACTGGGCCTGCACTGTGCCGAGCAGAGCGCTCAGCGGCAACGCCGCGATGCCGGACAAGACCAACCGCCTTGGGAAGCGTGGCGTTGGGTGCGTCATGGTGAGGCCCTTTCGTTGAATGGATATTGGATGGGCCAGGGCGTGGCGTCACGCCACCGCGGCTTGCGCCCGCAGCGTCGCGATCTGCTGCTTCGAATAACCGAGCGCCGCAAGCAGCGAATCGGTGTGCTCGCCACGCATGGGCGGATCGAGCCGCACGCCCAGGCGCTGGCCGTCGAGCGTGATCGGGAGCAGCGTTGTCTTCACGCTTTGGCCGGCCTTCGCGCCGTCGGGCAGGCGCATATCGGCCAGGCCGCCGGTGGCGAGCAGGTGCGGGTCTTGGTACAGGTCCTGCGGCTTGCCGATCGGCGCGAACGGCAAGCCCGCGTCTTCCATGAGCCGGGTGAGTTCGGCCGCATTGCGATTCGCCAAACGCTCGCGCAAGGCCTTCAGCAAACGTTCGCGCTGCTCGACGCGCTGGTTGTTCGTGGCCAGCGTGGGGTCGGATTTCAGATCGGCGAAGCCGAGCACGTCGCAGAATGTGACCCACTGCGAATCGCTCACCGCGCACAGGAATATCTGCTCGCCGCCTTGGACTGTGAACACGTCGTACACGGCCCAGGGGCTGACGCGCGCCGGCATCGGGTCCGCGGGCTTGCCCGTCATCGCGAATTGCAGCATGTGCTGGCCGACGAGGAACACGTTGTTCTCGAACAGCGCCGACTGCACCTCCATGCCCTTGCCCGTGATGCCGCGCTGCACCAGCGCGCCCAGGGCGCCGATCGCGCCGAACAGGCCGCCCATGATGTCATTCACGCTGCTGCCGGCGCGCAGCGGGTCGCCGGGGCGGCCCGTCATGTAGGCCAGGCCGCCCATCATCTGCACCACTTCGTCGAGCGCCGTGCGGTGCTCGTAGGGGCCGGGCAGAAAGCCCTTGTGCGCGACGTAGATCAGGCGCGGGTTGCGCTCGGCCAGTGCCGCGTAGTCGAGCCCGTACTTTGCCATCGTGCCGGGTTTGAAGTTCTCGGCGACGATGTCGGCACTCGCGGCGAGTTTGCGCGCGACCGCCGCGCCTTCGGGTTTTTGCAGATCGATCGCGATGCTTTTCTTGTTGCGGTTGAACATCGGGAAGAAACCGGTACCCGCGCCAAGCAGGAAACGCGTGCGGTCGCCGTCGATCGGCTCGACCTTGATGACCTCGGCCCCCATGTCGGCCAGCACCATGCCGCAGGTCGGGCCCATCACCATGTGCGTGAATTCGACGACCCGCAGCCCGGCCAAAGGCTGGGGTGCGGATTCCCTGGACGGCAGCCCGGCCAGAGGCTGGGGTGCGGATTCCCGGGACGGCAGCCCGGCCAAAGGCTGGGGTGCGGATCCCTGGGACGGCAGCCCGGGCAAAGCCTGGGGTGCGGATTCCCTGGACGGCAGCCCGGCCAAAGGCTGCGGTGCGGGATGCGCCTGGCCCGGCGCGCTGTGTGACATCAAGCGACAGCCAGCATCGTCTTGGGCAAGCCGGCGCGCCAGATCGTGCCGTGCAGCGCCTCGCCATCGAGCCAATGCGCGACCTTGGCGCGCAAGCCGATCAAGGCATCGAAGTCCACCCCGGTGGCAACGCCCATGCTCGCGAACAGATATGCAACATCCTCCGAACTGACGTTGCCGCTCGCACCCGGCGCATGCGGGCAGCCGCCGATGCCGGCGAGGCAGGCGTCGAAGCGGCGCACGCCGGCCTGCCAGGCGGCGTAGACGTTCGCCAGACCCAGACCCCTTGTGTCATGGAAGTGGCCGCAGGCGAGGCGCGCACCGGCGACGCTGAAACATTGCTCGAACAGGCGGCTCACCATCAGCGGGTCGGCGTAGCCCACCGTGTCGGCCAGGCCAACCTGGTCGACGCCCACGTCGAGTACCGCGCGCAGCAGGCGCAGCACTTCCGAAACCTCGACCCGGCCCTGAATCGTGCAGCCGAACGCGGTGCTCATTCCGACCTCGATTCGGCACGCCGAACCCGCCGCGTCGCGCCGGTCGCGGATTCGAGCGATCTCCTGCACCACGTCGTCAGGCGCCTTGCGCAGGTTCGCCAGGCTGTGCGCGTGGCTCGCCGACAGCGGCACGAGCAAGGCATGCGCGCCGGATTCCAGCGCGCGCTCGGCGCCTTTCAGGTTCGGCACCAGCACCGAGACCGTCAGCCCGGGCAAGGTCTTGGCATAGGCCACGAGCTCGGCGGTGTCGGCGAGTTGCGGCAGCGTTCGCGCCGGAACGAAGGAGCCGACTTCGATTTCGCGCTGGCCTGCGGCGTAGGCGTCATGTATCCACTCGAGCTTTCGCTCGGTGGGCAGGATGCGCGCGATGCTTTGCAGCCCGTCGCGCAGGCCGACTTCGCGGATCGTGACTGAATCAGTGTTCTGGTTCATGGCATCACTGTATACCGGCTTGAAGCGTCAATAGTGCAGAGCTGCTGCCGCGCACGGCTGCGTGCCGGCGCTGCGCCGGCACCCGCGCGTGGCACGATGTGTACCATGAAGTTTCTCGCGAAGCTGTTGTTCGGCGCGCTGCTCGGGCTGCTGCTCGCGGCCGTGCTCGTGCTCTGGCTGGCCTTCGATGAAGCACCGCTGCTCCTGCCGGGCAAGCAGGTCAACGTTGCCGACGTCGAGCGCGCAATGGATCTGCTCGAACTTCACGACCCGCGCAAGAACAAGGACAAGGCGGCGCGCCAGCTCGCGCTCACGCAGGCCGATCTGGACGCACTGCTGAATCAGGCGTCACAGACGTTCGGCATCGCTTCGGCCCGGCTCGTGTTGCGCAACGGCGGCGCCGCACTCCAGGCCAGCGTGCGTTTCGAGCGCAGCCCGTTTCGGCCATGGCTGAACATCGACGCTCAATTGCGTGAAACTCCCGGCCTGCCGCGTTTCGCGAGCCTGCGCATCGGCCAGCTTGTGGTACCGGGCTGGCTCGCCAATCTTGCACTCAAACAAGGCGTCGCCCGGGTCCTGGCAGGCCAGCCCGGGCGGCTCGCGACCCAGGTCGTGCAACGCGTGCGATTCACGCCGGGCCAGCTTCAGTTGGCCTACCAGTGGCGCGAAGGGACCGGATCCGAGCTGCGCGCAATGCTCGTGTCGCCGGCCGACGCGCAGCGCCTGCGCGCCTATGACGAACGGCTCGCGGCCGAGGTCGCCAAGACCCCGACGGCGCAGAGTGTCTCGCTCGCCAAACTGCTGCCGCCCATGTTCGGCCTGGCGCGCGAGCGCTCTGCGTCAGGGGATCCGGCCGGCGAGAACCGCGCCGCACTCGTCGCCTTGACGTTCTACGTGAACGGCCTGAGCCTCGCCGCGCTCACGCCGGCGGCAGGCGAATGGCCAATGCCCGCACCGCGCAGCGTCACGCTCGCGGGCCGTGACGACTTCCCCAAGCACTTCCTGATCTCGGCCACACTCGCCGCGCAAGGCGGCGGCGCGCTGGCCGATGCGGTGGGGGTGTTCAAGGAGGTCGACGATGCACGCCATGGCAGCGGCTTCAGCTTCAACGACATCGCCGCCGACCGCGCCGGCACCCGCTTCGGCGAATTGGCGGTGGGCTCGGCCGCGAGGCTGCAGGCCGCCGTCGCAGCCGGCATGGCCGAGCCTGACTTCATGCCCGACGTGCGCGACCTTCCTGAATTCATGCCCGAAGCAGACTTCATGCGCCGCTACGGCGGCATCGGCGCACCGGCTTATGGGAGGATGATGAGTGAGATCGAAGCGCGCATCGCGGCGCGGCCGTTGTATCGATGAGCTTGCGGCCAATCACGGCCCTGCGCCGCGCGCGGCTCGCGAGCGGCCCAACGTTGGAATTGAGCTGCTCGCGGAGGCAGGTGACTTTGGCATGGTGGCACGCAATGAGCGAAGCGAATGCCACCAGGACAAAGCCGCCTGCCGTAGCCAGTCAGCTCGAATTACGGGTTAGCGTCGTAATCGGCCCGCGGCCGCAAATCGCGCCTCAGAAACACTGCGTGCCTTCGTTGTGGCAAGGTGGAGTGCGGTGCCGCGGAAGACCGATGTGGCAATGGTGCGCAGTGGATCGGCTTTGCGATTCGCAGCCCCCGGGCCGCTATCCCGTTATGTGCAGCACATGCAAAAGGCGCTCACGCAGATGAATATCCAGCTCGCCAACGTCATCGCCGACGTGGTGGGCGAGACGGGCCAGAAGATCCTGCGCGCCATCGTGGCCGGAGAACGCGACGGGCTGGCGCTGGGCGCGATGAAGAACGTGCGCATCCACGCCAGCGTCGACGAAATCGCCAAGAGCCTGCTGGGCAATTGGCGGGGCGAACACATGTTTGCGCTCAAGCAGGCGCTGGCTGCGTTCGACTTCGTAGGCACGCAGCTGTGCGAGTGCGACCAGGAGATCGAAGCGCACTTGCAGCGTCTGCAGCTTCATGACGGCGATCCGGCCAAAGGCAAGAAGCGCGGTCGATCTGTGCACGCAAGTGTTCAACATGTGCGGCGTGGACCTGACGCGCATCGACGGTATCGACGTGACCACTGCGCTGGCCGTCATCAGCGAGACCGGAGCGGAGATGTCACGCTTCCCCACCGCCGGGCACTTCGCGAGCTGGCTGGGCTTGTGTGCGGGCACCAAGATCACCGGCGGCAAAGTGATGAGCAGCAAGACCAGGCGCTGTGCCAACCGCGCCGCCCAGGCCCTGCGACTGGCTACCGCCGCGGCCCACAAGCTTGCGCGGCTGATCTACACGATGCTCACCAAGGGCGAGGAATACCTCGACCAAGGCCAGGCCTGCTACGACGAGCGATACCGCGAACGGGTCGTGCGCCAGTTGACCCTGCGCGCCAGCAAACTGGGCATGCGACTCGTTGCCGCCGAACAGCCGGCCTGAAAAACAAATTCAAAATCAGACACTTGAGGGGTGTTTCTTAGGAGAGACATCACCCATGCGACCGCGCCAATAGCCAGGCCTGCGGCTGTCTGGGGCGATGGCAACAATGAAGATCTCGTTGCCGAGAGTCAGGTAGACGATCGAGAAGTGAAACTTCTTCGGGATGACACGGCGTGTGCCATACAGAAACGGGGAACCCAGATCTGGGAACTCTGCCGCTTGCTCGACGGCAGCCTTGACTGCCTTGTCGAACCGCTCGCCAAGGCTGCGCCTGACGTCGGTGTAGAAGCCAACCTCGTGCACCAACTCCGCGCGAGCTTCCGCGTGGAAGCGAACGGAGTTCACCTGTAGATTCGAGCAGTCTCGGCGAAGACCTCGTCAGCGGGGATCAGCTTTGCCTTCCCGCTCTTGATCTCTTCGACTCTGCGCGCGATCTCCTTCTCCCAGGCTGCTTCTGCGCCAGGATCGACCGGCTCTTCGAGAGAGGCAAGCAATTCGTCGGCGAGGCGCGCTCGGTCTTTCGGGCTGAGCGAGCGCGCGCGCTGAGAGAGCTCTTCGACCAGAGTTGGCATCGCGACCTCCTACAACTGCGAGGGCGCTAGTTTACCTTGGACGTGCGCCAAGAGGACCGCGAGCGGGTTGTTGTGATCTCTAACACTCACTCGCGGACCCGCCCCCGACGGCCCTCGACAACGCTGACGCTGCGGAGCGGGTTCGGCGGCCTCTGAAGCGGCTCGGGAACGGCTCGGGGGCGGCTCGCGAGCGGCGCACCACCTACACTGCGACGCCCTGTCGAGCTCGCCGGCATTCCGGCACGCTGCTGCCCTCCCAATTCCCACTGCGCATGACCTGGAGCGCCCGGCTCAAGCTTGACTACACGCGCAGCGACGAACGTTGTGTCGTGTTTGACCGCCACGAAGGTCCGCTGCGCGTGCTGGCCAGCCTCTACCCCGAATCGGCGCAGGTCTGCCACAACGTTCTGGTGCATCCTCCGGGTGGTCTGGTTGGCGGCGACGCACTGCACATTGAAGTGAACCTTGCCGCGCGCTGCCATGCCTTGCTCACGACGCCGGGCGCAACGCGCTTTTACCGCAGCCAGGGCAAGCCGGCCTCGCAGACGTTGACGGCGCACGCTGCCGGCGGCGCAAGGTTGGAGTGGCTGCCGCAAGAAACGCTGTGCCGGCGTGGCGCGATCGCCGAGAACCGGATGAGCTTCGAACTCGAGCCGGGTGCCGAGATGATCGGCTGGGACATCCTGGCCCTGGGCCTGCCGGCAAGCGGCGAAGACTTCGACCACGGCCGCATGACGCAGACGCTGGCCCTGAACCGCTTCTGGCTCGAGCACGGCGTGATCGACGGTGCCGACCGCCGCCTGCTCGATTCGCCGCTTGGCTTTGGCGGCCAGCGCGTGCTCGGAGTGCTGTGGTGCGGTGCCGGCGCGGCGCTGGATTCGAGCCGGCGCGAGGCCCTGCTCGATGCGGCACGCCAGGCAAGCGCAGCGCATTCCTTGCACGCCACGACGGGTTGCACATCGCCGCATGAACAGGTCGTGTTGCTGCGTTCGTTGGCGCCGCGTGTGGAGCCCTTGATGCAATTGTTCAGCGCCGTGTGGGCCTTGTGGCGCCCACTCGCTTGGGGCTTGCCGGCCTGCACCCCGCGCGTCTGGCGCACCTGATCGCACCGGCTGCGAAATGCAGACGAGGCGCAACGGTGCGGCACACTCACAACTCGGCGATGTAGTGCTGCGTCGTCACCGCTTCGCCGGGAACCAGATGCTCGCGCACTTGCGCTTCGAGTTCCTGGTCGGCCAGCGTCGCGCGTGATCGCTGGTGCAGGTAGTCTGCCCATGAGGTGACGATGAAGCGCTCGCAATAGCGCGAAGGGTCGCCCAGATCGCGGTAGACGCGCCACAGCGTCGCACCGTCGCGCCGGCGCGGCGCCCGCAGGTGGCTCACGGCTTCGAGAAATGCTTCGGTCTGGTCGGCGCGGATGCGGTAACTGATTTCCACCGACACCGGGCCGGCCTCGGGGTCGGGTTCGTCGGCCACCGAAAGTTCCTCGAACATCGAGGCCACCTGCGTCACCTCCATCTTGTCGCCCATGCGCAGCGGAAACGGCCGCGCCAGCAGCAGCCCGGCGGCCATGCACGCCGCGGCGACGCACAGCGTCGCGGGCAAATCGATCAGACTCGTGAGCGCGCCCCAGAACGCCGACGCGATCGCGAACGAGCCCAGAGCGCTGAGTGTGTGCAACGCCGTGGCGCGCGAGCGTACCCACGGCGGCACGCTGGTCTGGGTGGCGGTGTTGAGGGTCGACATCACCATCATCCAGGCGCCGCCGCCGAACACGAGTGCGGCATAGACCATGGCGTGCGAGTTGGACAAACCTGCCACCAGCATCGCCAGCGCGTAGATCACGCAGCCCGCGCGCACGATGAGTTCGATTCCGAAGTGCGCCCGCACCCGGCCGATCAGCAACCCGGCAAGCACCGCCCCGGTTCCGAGGCAGCCCATCAACAGGCCGAAGCCAGCCGCTCCCAGGCCCAACTGGCGCTGGCCGATGATGGGCAACAACGCCCACAGCGCCGCACCCGCCCCGCTGTAGGCCATGGTGCGCAGCAACTGCGCCAGCACAGCCGGCGAGTGGCGTGCGAAGCGCAGCGCCGAGAGCGTGCCGCCCCACAGCCGTTCGGCCGGCAGGCGCGAGGCCGGGTGCGCGCGCGGCGGGTGGCGGCGTATCGAGAGCCACATCGTGAATATGCCGGCCACCGCAATCACGAACACCCACCCGGCCCCGGCATGTGCGAAAACGAAGCCAGCCATCGAGGGGCCGAGCGCGCGCGCCACGTTGTAGGCGATCGAGACCGCGACGATGGCCTGTGGCAGCTCTTCGCGCGGGATCGAGTCCGCGACCGTGGTGTTCCACGCCGGTGACAAGAGTGCGGTGCAGCAGCCGGCAATGCCGGTGAACAGCAGCAGGCTCGTCGGGCCGGCCCAGCCGATCAACAACAGGACTGCCAGGGTCGCCACCGTGAGTGCCTGCAGCAGCAGCGCGATGCGCATCAATCGCCTGCGGTCGGTCGTGTCGGCGAGCACGCCCGCGGGAAGCGACAGCGCGAACATCGGCAGGAACACTGCCGTCTGCACCAACGCAGCGAGGAAGGGCGAGCCCGTGATCTCGACCATCAGCCACGCTGCGGCCATGACCTGCATCGCGTTGCCGATGAAGTAGAGCGTGCCCCCGCCGAGCAGGCCACGAAACGCAGGGTGACGCAGGACGTGGTGGTTCGATCGCTGCGAATTCATGGGCAGGCGATTATTCACCCGGGCTCGGGCGCGGACCCGGCCACGCCCTCTCAAGCAAATGTGGCTCTGCCACTTTGCTTGAACCCCCACGGGGGGCGGGCCGGGCTGGCCCGGCCCTGGGGGCGATCTCAAGCAAATGTGGCTCTGCCACTTTGCTTGAACCCCCACGGGGGGCGGGCCGGGCTGGCCCGGCCCTGGGGGCCCTCAGATCGACAAGCGCCGGCGCACCCCGTCGGTCTGCATCTCGCGGCCTGCGCCACACTGCACGATCGCGCCGCGCTCCATCACCAGGTACTGGTCGGCGAGTTCGGCGGCAAAGTCGTAGTACTGTTCGACGAGCACGATGGCCATCGTCCTGCGCTCGCTGAGCCGGCGAATCACCTGTGCAATCTCCTTGATGACGCTGGGCTGGATGCCTTCGGTGGGCTCGTCCAGGAGCAACAGTTTCGGCCCGGCGGCGAGGGCGCGGGCGATCGCGAGCTGTTGCTGCTGGCCACCCGAAAGATCGCCGCCGCGCCGCTGCAGCATTTGCCTCAAGACCGGGAACAGCTCGAACAGCTCGGCCGGGACGGGTGTGCCGGCGGGTTTGTACGCCAGCCCCATCGCCAGGTTTTCCGCAACCGTGAGCCGCGCGAATATTTCGCGCCCCTGCGGCACATAGCCCACACCTTGGCGCACGCGCGCGTACGGCGTGGCGCGGGTGATGTCGATGCCGGCCAGTTGCAGGCTGCCGGTCTTGACCGGCACCACGCCCATCAAGGTTTTCAGCAGCGTCGACTTGCCCACGCCGTTGCGGCCGAGCACCACCGTCACTTCACCGAGCCGCGCCTCGAAACCCACGTCGCGCAGGATGTGCGAGCCGCCATAGAACTGGTTAATGCCGGCGACGCACAGCCAGGGCGGGCTTTCGCGCACCATGTTCACAGCGGGTCACCCCGTGCTTCGCCGCAATCCACGTTCGGCGTGGGCAGAACCGCTCGCGGTGCATCCCGGCGTTCGAAGGGCCGACGATTCGGGCGCGCCATTCGCCTCTCAGCGCCCAAGATACACCTCGACCACTTGTTGATTCGCTTGAACTTGCGCCAGGCTGCCTTCGGCCAGCACGCTGCCTTCGTGCAGCACGGTCACGCGCCGATGCGCCTTGCCCTGCGTCAGCGCGCCGATGAACTTCATGTCGTGTTCGACGATCACGAGCGAATGGCTGCCCTCGAGCGAGAGGAACAACTCCGCGGTACGTTCCGTTTCTTCATCGGTCATTCCCGCCACCGGCTCGTCGAGCAACAGCAGCTTCGGGTCTTGCATCAACAGCATGCCGATCTCCAGCCACTGCTTCTGGCCGTGACTGAGCCCGCCTGCGCCGCGCTGCGCGCTGTCTGTGAGGTGGATCAGTTGCAGCATGGCCGCGATGCGGTCGAGCTGCGCGCCGCTCAAACGGAACCGCATCGAGGCGCGCACGCCGCGGTCTGCCTTGAGCGCAAGCTCCAGGTTCTGAAACACGCTCAGGTGTTCGAACACCGTGGGCTTCTGGAACTTGCGGCCGATGCCGATCTGCGCGATCTGATTCTCGCGCAGGCGCAGCAGGTCGATCGTCGAGCCAAAGTAGGCGCGGCCGGCATCGGGCCTTGTCTTGCCGGTGATCACATCCATCAGCGTCGTCTTGCCCGCACCGTTCGGCCCGATGATGCAGCGCAGCTCGCCGGCGCTGATCGACAGGCTCAAGGCATTGAGCGCCTTGAAGCCGTCGAAGCTGACGCTGATGTCGTCGAGGTAGAGGATTGCGCCATGCGCGACGTCGACCACGCCGGGCTGCACGACGCGGCCGTAACTCGTTTCACGCCCACCCGAATTGCCGGCCGGCGCGTTGCTGCGCTCGGCATGCTTGGTGCGCAGCCTCGCACCCGCTTCCATCAGCTCGGGCGTCATGGTCGCTGCGCCTCGCTCCTGCGGCGCAGCAGGCCGACCAGACCCTGAGGCAGAAACAGCGTCACGGCGATGAACAATGCACCGAGAAAGTAGAGCCAGACCTCCGGAAATGCCTGGGTCAACCAGCTCTTCGCCCCGTTCACGAAGAACGCGCCGATGATCGGGCCGATCAGCGTGCCACGCCCGCCCACGGCAGCCCAGATCGCAATTTCGATGCTCGCCGCGGGCGACATCTCGCTCGGGTTGATGATTCCCACCTGCGGCACGTAAAGCGCCCCGGCGACGGCGCACATCACGGCCGAGATGACCCACACCGTGAGCTTGTAGCGCAGCGGGTCGTAGCCGGTGAACATGACGCGGCTCTCGGCGTCGCGGATCGCCTGCAAAACGCGCCCGAACTTGCTCTGCACGAGCCAGCGCGCGAAGACGAAAGCGCCAATGAGGATGAACCCGGTGCTCATGAACAAGGCCATGCGCATCGCCGGCGTGGCGATGGGGGTGCCGAGGATGCGCTTGAAGTCGGTGAAGCCGTTGTTGCCGCCAAAGCCCGTTTCATTGCGGAAGAACAGCAGCATCGCGGCGAACGTCAGCGCCTGCGTGATGATCGAGAAGTAGACGCCCTTGATGCGCGAGCGAAACGCAAAGTAGCCGAACACGAAAGCGAGCAGGCCCGGCACGAGCACGACGAGCAGCATTTGCGCGGCAAACGAATCGCTCAGGCCCCAGTGCCAGGGCAGGCTCTTCCAGTCCAGGAACACCATGAAGTCGGGCAGGTCGCTCTTGTAGTTTCCGTCGCGCCCGATCTGGCGCATCAGGTACATGCCCGTCGCATAGCTGCCGAGGGCGAAGAACACGCCGTGGCCAAGGCTCAGGATGCCGGTGTAGCCCCAGATCAGATCCATTGCCAGGGCGCAGATCGCGTAGCACATGATCTTGCCCACCAGCGCCACCGCGTAGTCGCTGACGTGCAAAGGGCTGGCCGCCGGCACGACCAGGTTCAACAGCGGCACGAGCACGCCGACCACGAGCAACGCCAGCAGCACCCCTGACCAGGCTTTGTGGCTGAGCAGCCTGGCGCTCGGGACGTACGGCGATGGCAGGACGGCGCTCATCGGCCCGCACTCGGTTCCGGGTCAACCCGGTGCACGGCCGCCCCCTGCCCGACAAGGCAGCCGGGATCTACAGGTTGCAGGCTGCGGCCCGCCACAACCGGCAACGCCCAGGCAGGCATTCCATGCCGGTCTGCACCGGGTTCACGGAACTGCCTCATGCCTGCGCACTCCGACCCTTCATCGCAAACAAGCCTTGCGGCCGCTTCTGGATGAAGATCACGATGAACACGAGCACCATGATCTTGGCGAGCACTGCGCCGGCCCAGCCTTCGAGCAACTTGTTCAGCACGCCCAGGCCGAGAGCAGCCAGCACCGTACCCGCGAGCTGGCCGACACCACCGAGCACGACGACCATGAATGAATCGACGATGTAGCCCTGCCCGAGATCCGGCCCGACATTGCCGACCTGCGACAACGCGCACCCGGCAAGTCCGGCAAGGCCTGAGCCGAGCGCGAACGCATAGGTGTCGACGCGCGCCGTGTTCACCCCGGTACAGGCCGCCATCGCCCGGTTTTGCGTCACGCCGCGCACGAACAGGCCCAGGCGCGTCCTGGCGATCAGCGTTGTCACGGCAGCCAGCACCAGCGCGGCGAAGACGATGATCGCGACGCGGTTGTACGGCAGCGTCAGATTGCTCATCGCGTCGACGCCTCCCGACAGCCAACTCGGGTTTTCGACCTGCACGTTCTGCGCGCCGAACAGCGAGCGCACGCCCTGCATCAGGATCAGGCTGATGCCCCAGGTCGCAAGCAGGGTTTCGAGCGGCCGGCCGTAGAGCCAGCGGATCACGCTGCGCTCCAACCCTGCGCCGACCAACGCGGCAGCGATAAACGACAACGGAATCGCAGCCACGATGTAGGCGTCGAATGCGCCGGGCCAGAGCGACCGGAACGCGTTCTGCACGAGCCAGGTCGCGTAGGCGCCGATCATCATCAGCTCGCCGTGCGCCATGTTGATGACGCCCATCAGGCCGTAGGTGATCGCCAGGCCGAGCGCGACGAGCAACAGGATCGAGCCCAGGCTGATGCCGGTGAAGACAACCCCCAGGCGTTCACCCCAAGCCAGGCGCGATTCGATCGCGGACAGCGAGGCGCGAAGCTGAGATCTCACCTGCGCATCCTGCTCGACCCCGGGTTCGAGCCGGCTCCGCAAGAGCGTGCGCGTCGCGCCGTGTGCGCTGGTCGCGAGTGCTTTCGCCGCTTTCAGGCGCTGCCCCTGGTCCGCACTCGAGATCTGGATGTTCGCGCGCAGCAGTTCGAGTGCGGCCTTGAGCGCTGGGTCGGTTTCGCCCATGATGGCCTTGTCGATCAGCGGCAAACGCGACTCGTCGACGCCGTCTCGCAGTTCCCTGACGGCCGCGGCGCGCTGCGCCAGATCCGGCGAAAACAGCTTCAGCGTGGCCAGTGCCGTCTCGAGTTCGCGCCGCAGGCGGTTGCTGTTGATCACGTCTTCGGCAGCGTCGGGCAGCGCCACGTCGGCGCCGGTGGCAGCGTCACATGCCTTGCCGTCGCGCACGATGAAGACCTTGTCGCCGGCGGTCTTGACCTCGTCGGCAAGCAAGGCCTGGAAGAACTCCGCAGCCTTTGCATCGCCGCTCGCCGCGGCTTGCGCAATCGCGGCCGCGCGCGCATCGGAGTCGCCCACGGCCATCGCACGCACCTGCAGCACCGTGAGCGCTTGCGCCGGAAGCACCATGGCCAGCGTCAGCGCAAGACAGGCGCGACGCAGCAAGGACAGCGGGCACAGACGGAACATGGCCATCAAGGGCAATCGATCCACTTCAAACGACAGCCACCCCGGCGCAGGCCCGGGGCAGGCCACCTGCACGCCAAGTGCATGCACGGCGCACGCCGGGAGCCACTGTGCAGTCGGAGCAGGGCGCGGGCGGACGTGAGCCATCCCCCCGTTGGCTACGGTGGAATCCGGCGTGCGCCCGGGGCGCACGCCGCGATGCCAGCTTGGCGCTCTTACTTCTTCTGTGGCTCGTCCATCTTCTTGTCATTGCCGTCGATGTACGGGCTCCATGGCTTGGCTTTCACCGGCGCCGGGGTCTTCCAGACCACGTTGAACTGGCCGTCGGCCTTGACTTCGCCGATGAATACCGGCTTGTGCAGATGATGGTTCTTCGCATCCATCGTTGCCAGCATGCCGCCGGGTGCCGGGAAGGTCTGGCCGGCCATCGCCGCAATCACCTTGTCGGTGTCGGTGCTGCGCGCCTTTTCAACCGCCTGCTTCCACATGTGGATGCCGATGTAGGTGGCCTCCATCGGGTCGTTCGTCAGCGGTCTGTCGGCGCCGGGCAGCTTCTTCGCCTTTGCGTATTCGGCCCACTGCTTCTTGAACGCATCGTTGCTCGGGTTCTTCAGGCTCATGAAGTAGTTCCATGCAGCCAGGTGGCCCACCAGCGGCTTGGTGTCGACGCCACGCAGCTCTTCCTCACCGACCGAGAACGCGACGACAGGAACGTCGGTCGCTTTCAGGCCCTGGTTGCCGAGTTCCTTGTAGAACGGAACGTTCGAGTCGCCATTGATCGTCGAGATCACCGCGGTCTTGCCGCCGGCGGCGAACTTCTTCACATCGGCAACGATGGTCTGGTAGTCGCTGTGGCCGAAGGGCGTGTACTTCTCGTCGATGTCTTTGTCGGCGACGCCCTTGCTCTTGAGGAAGGCGCGCAGGATCTTGTTCGTCGTGCGCGGGTACACATAGTCGGTGCCGAGCAGGACAAACCGCTTCGCCCCGCCGCCATCCTTGCTCATCAGGTACTCGACCGCGGGAATGGCTTGCTGGTTCGGCGCGGCGCCGGTGTAGAACACGTTCTTGCTGAGTTCTTCACCTTCGTACTGCACGGGGTAGAACAGCAGCCCGTTGAGTTCTTCCACGACCGGCAGCACCGATTTGCGCGAGACGCTGGTCCAGCAGCCGAACATCACCGCCACTTTGTCCTGGCCGATCAACTGCTTGGCCTTCTCGGCGAACAGCGGCCAGTTCGACGCCGGGTCGACGACGACGGGCTCGAGGCGTTTGCCGAGCACGCCGCCCTTCGCATTGATCTCGTCGATCGTCATCAGCGCGACGTCTTTGAGCACCGTCTCGGAAATCGCCATCGTTCCCGACAGCGAATGCAGGATGCCGACCTTGATGGTGTCGGCGGCGAGCGCGGTGAGCGAGGCAAGGGACAACATACCGCACGCAGCCAGGGCTGCACTCACGGAACGCAAGGTATGGCGACGATTCATTGAGGGTCTCCGATCAGATTGATATGGCTGGGTTGGCGGCGAGAAGCAATCTCGTCGAGCACCATGTTCAGCAAGACCTGTGCCAGTGCGCGTGGCCGGCCCCTGCCGGCACGACGCAACGAAACGGGGCGCGACGCATGGTTTGGTGCAAGCGGCGCACCATTTGGGGCCGCGATCGGCCGCGCATGCGCGTCGGCGTGGACGTGGGCGTGGACGTGGGCGTAGGCGTGGGCGTAGGCGTAGGCGTAGGCGGGGGCGTGGGCGGGGGCGTGGGCGGGGACGTGGGCGCGGCATTGCACTTGCTAGCAGTACTCGCGGCGAGCGATAAGATGCGCACCGCAATCTGCTTTGAGTGCGCACTGGTCTGATACAGGCCTGTCCGTGGCCCAGGCGCCGAGGGGTCAAGGGGCCTCGGGGCTGCCTATCATTTCCTTGCGAGCCCGGCCCCATGCAACTGACACCGCGCGAGAAAGACAAGCTCTTGATCTTCACCGCGGCCCTGCTCGCCGAGCGCCGCCGCGCGCGTGGCCTGAAGCTGAACCACCCTGAAGCCGTGGCATTGATCAGTGCGACGATCATGGAAGGCGCGCGCGACGGCAAGAGCGTGGCCGCATTGATGAGCGACGGCAAGCTGGTGCTGGCACGCGCCGACGTGATGGACGGCGTGGCCGAGATGATCCCGGACATCCAGGTCGAGGCCACTTTCCCCGACGGCACCAAGCTGGTGACGGTGCACCAACCGATCGTGTAAGGCAACGCCAATGCAGATGAACAGAGCGATTGTCGGGACAGGCACGCTGCTCGCTGCCGGCGGGCTCGCGGCCCACGACAGCCACGGCGTGAGCGGCCCGCATTGGCATGCGAGTGACCTGTTCGGGCTGCTGCTCGTGGGCGTCGTCCTGGCTGGCCCAGTCGAATGGCGAGGCCGCAAGTGACGCCGGGCGAGCTGCTCGTCGACGCCGCGGAGTTGGTGCTCAACCCGGGACGGCGAAGCGTGACCTTGGTGATCGAGAACAGCGGCGACCGGCCGATCCAGGTGGGCTCGCACTATCACTTTGCCGAAACCAACGGCGCCTTACAGTTCGACCGCGCAGCCGCGCGCGGCATGCGGCTGAACATCGCTTCAGGCACCGCGGTGCGCTTCGAGCCTGGCCAGCAGCGCACGGTGCAGCTGGTCGACTTCGCGGGTGCGCGGCAGGTCTGGGGATTCCGCGGCCTAGTGCAAGGGCCACTCTGAAAAGACAACATGGCCACGATCGAACGCCGCGCCTACGCCGAAATGTTCGGCCCCACGCTGGGCGACCGCGTGCGCCTGGCCGACACCGAACTGCTGGTCGAAGTGGAACGCGACTTCACGCTGCAAGCCGGCGGCTACGGCGAAGAGGTGAAGTTCGGCGGCGGCAAGACGATCCGCGACGGCATGGGCCAAAGCCAGCGCAGCAACGGAGCCGGGGCGAACGACGCGGTTGACTGCGTCATCACCAACGCCGTGATCCTCGACCACTGGGGCATCGTCAAGGCCGACATCGCAATTCGCGGCTCGCGCATTGCCGCCATCGGCAAGGCCGGCAACCCCGACGTGCAGCCGGGGGTCGATATCGTCATCGGCCCGGGCACTGAAGTGATCGCCGGCGAGGGCATGATCGTCACCGCCGGCGGCATCGACTCGCACATCCACTTCATCTGCCCGCAGCAGATTGAAGAGGCGCTGGCCAGCGGCATCACGACCATGCTCGGCGGCGGCACCGGCCCGGCGACCGGAACGTGTGCGACCACCTGCACGCCCGGGCCCTCGAACCTGGCGCGCATGCTGCAGGCGGCCGACGGCTTTGCGATGAACCTCGGCTTTCTTGGCAAGGGCAACGCGAGCCGGCCCGAAGCCTTGCGCCAACAGGTGCAAGCCGGCGCGATCGGCCTCAAGCTGCACGAAGACTGGGGCACGACACCGGCGGCGATCGACTGTTGCCTGAGCGTCGCCGAAGAAACCGACACGCAGGTCGCGATCCACAGCGACACGCTCAACGAATCGGGCTTCGTCGAGAACACGATCGCGGCGACGAAGGGCCGTACGCTGTGCGCCTTCCACACCGAGGGCGCGGGCGGGGGCCACGCGCCCGACATCCTGCGCGTCGTCGGCGAAGAAAACTTCCTGCCGAGCTCGACCAATCCAACCATGCCCTACACCGTGAACACGCTGGACGAGCATGTCGACATGCTGATGGTGTGCCACCACCTCGACGCCAATCTTGCCGAAGACCTGGCGTTTGCCGAGAGCCGCATCCGGCGCGAGACGATCGCCGCCGAAGACGTGTTGCACGACCTGGGCGCGATCAGCATGTTCAGCTCCGATTCGCAGGCGATGGGGCGCGTCGGCGAAGTCATCCTGCGCTGCTGGCAAAGCGCACACAAGATGAAACTGCAGCGCGGCAAGCTGCCGGGCGACAGCGAACGCAACGACAACGCACGCGCCAAGCGCTACGTCGCGAAGTACACGATCAACCCGGCACTCGCGCATGGCATCGCGCATGAAGTCGGCAGCATCGAGGTCGGCAAATGGGCCGACCTGGTGTTGTGGAAGCCGGCGTTCTTCGGTATCAAACCCGCGTTGATCCTGAAAGGCGGCTTCATCGCGGCCGCGGCCATGGGCGACCCGAACGCGTCGATCCCGACGCCCCAGCCCGTGCACTACCGGCCCATGTTCGGCTCCTTCGGCGGCGCACTGCATCAGGGATCGTTGACCTTCATGAGCCGCACCGCGCTCGACAGCGGTTTGCAGCATCGGCTTGGATTGCACAAGCCCGTCAGCGCCGTGCGCGGCTGCCGCGCTGTGCGCAAGCACCACATGGTGCACAACAGCTACCTGCCGAAGATGGAAGTGGATGCGCAGAGCTACGAGGTGCGCGCTGACGGCGAGCTGCTCACCTGCGAGCCGGCCAGCGTGCTGCCGATGGCGCAGCGCTACTTCCTTTTTTAGACCGCAGTGTCGATCGGCGCGCCTGCCGCAGTCGCACACGATGAACGGCAAGAGGTTCGACCTGGTGGCGATCGGCGAGCCGCTGATCGAGTTCAACCAACGCGACCCGGCTCGGCCCGAGTTTCAGATGGGCTTTGGCGGCGACACCTCCAACGCAGTGATCGCAGCGGCGCGCCTTGGCGCGCGCTGCGCCTACATCACGCAGGTCGGTGACGACAGCTTCGGCGACGCGCTGCTCGCACTGTGGCAATCGGAAGGCGTGGCCACCGACGGCGTGCGCGTAGTTGCCGGCGCGCCGACGGGCCTGTACTTCGTCAGCCACGGTGCACGCGGCCACGAGTTCACCTACCGTCGCGATGGCAGCGCGGCGAGCCTGATGCTGCCGGCCGACTTGCCGCGCGAGTTGATCGCGCAAGCTTCGCAACTGCATGTGTCGGGGATCTCGCTCGCCATCAGCGAAACCGCCTGCGCCACGGTGTTCGAAGCGATGGTTGTCGCGCGCGCCGCCGGCACTCGCATCAGTTTCGATCTGAACCACCGGCCACGGCTCTGGTCGGCGCCGCGAGCGCTGGAATTGACGCGGCAGGTGCTGTCGGACTGCGACCTGTTCCTGCCCAGCGTCGACGAGATCGCTTTGCTGACTGGGTTCGAGTCGCCCCCGGCGATCATCGCCTGGGCACACGCACAGGGCGCGCGCAGCGTCGTGCTCAAGCGTGGGGCGCAGGGCTGCATCGTGTCGGACGGTGTGAGCCAGACGTCGCTTGCCGGATTCCCGGTGACCGCGGTTGACGCCACCGGCGCCGGCGACTGCTTCGCCGGCGCATGCCTGGCGCAACTGGCGCGCGGCGCACCGCTCGTCGAAGCCGCACGCGTGGCGAACATCGCCGCTGCGCTGAGCACGCAGGGCTTCGGCGCAGTACAGCCGCTGCCGCGCTGGCAGCAGGTCCAGGCCCTGCTCTGAACCATTCGCCCCGGGCGCAGGACACGGCACAGGATAGGGCACATGAGCGATCGAACCGACACCCTCGTCATCGGTGCCGGCCCGGCCGGCCTGGCCGTCGCGGGCTGCCTGGCGCGGCGCGGGCTGCGCGCGACGGTGATCGAAAGGGCCGACGCAGTGGCGGCGTCGTGGCGCGCGCACTACGAGCGGCTGCACCTGCACACCGTGAAAGACTTGTCGGCACTGCCGGGTTTGCCGTTCCCCGAGGCCGCACCTCGCTACGTACCACGCCGCAGCGTAGTCGACTATCTGGCCGGATACGCGAAGCGGTACGGCATCACGCCGTGCTTCGGCCAGGAGGCGGTGGCCATCACGCCGGCGCCATCGGGCTGGCTGACCAGAACCGCAACCGGGCGCGAATTCGTCTCGCGCAGCGTGGTGCTGGCCACCGGCGCGAACAACGTCCCAAATGTTCCCGTCTTCGCCGGTCAGGCGCTGTTCCAGGGCCGGGTCCTGCACAGCCGCGACTACCGCAGCGCGGCGCCTTTCGCCGGGCAACGCACACTCGTGGTCGGCATGGGCAACACCGGCGCCGAGATCGCGCTCGATCTTGCCGAACACGGCGTGAGCACCGCACTGTCGGTGCGCTCACCGATCAATCTGGTGCATCGTGACGTGCTCGGCCGGCCGACGCAGCTATCGTCGATCATGCTGTCGAAGTTGCCCACGGCATTGGGCGACGCGCTCGCGCGCCTGTTGCGCGACCTGACGGTGGGCGACCTGCGCCGCTGGGGGCTGCGCACCGCGCCGATCTCGCCGCTGCGCCAGTTGCGCGAACATGGCAAGACCCCGGTGATCGACGTCGGCACGCTGGCTCGAATCAAGCGCGGCGAGATTGAGGTACACCCGGGCATTGAGATTTTCACGGCGCAGGGGATTCGATTCACTGACGGCAGCGAACACCAGTTCGACAGCGTGATCCTGGCCACCGGATACGAGGCACAAATCGACAGACTCTTTCCCGGCCCGAAGCCGGCTCTCGATACCAACGGCATGCCACTTGACGTGGCTGGCACCGGCGCGCTCACCGGCGTCTACTTCGTCGGCTTCGACATTCGCCAACCCGGCGGGTTGCTGCGGGCGATTGCCGCGCAGGCCGAACAGGTGGCGCTGGCGATTGCGCCGAACGGGTCGGCGGCGCGCGACGGTTGAATGCCTGCGCATTGCGGGATTGCGCAGCGAATCGCGCTGCCGCGAGCCGCGGCTTTCAGTGTGCTGCGTGCGCGCCCGTGGCGTAGATGTCGCGTCGCGTCAGCGGCACCGCCGGTGCCCCAGCCTGGCGCTTGCCGGTGAGGATCTGGTAGATGCCGGTGCCTCCCGATTCGAACTCGAGCGCGCACGCCGCCATGTAGAGCCGCCAGATGCGGTAGGTGGTTTCGTCCACATGCTGCAAGGCTTCGTCGCGATTCGCTTCGAGGCGTTGCACCCAGCGGCGCAGCGTCATCGCATAGTGCGGACGCAATCCTTCGACGTCCAGGATCTCGAATCCGGCGCGCTCCATGCCACGTTGCACATTGCTCACCGTGTCGAGCTCGCCGTCGGGGAACACGTAGCGGTTGATGAACTCGGAAACGAGCCCGGGCTGCCAGCCTTCTTCGTCGTGCGTGATACCGTGGTTCAGGAACAGGCCATCGTCGCGCAGCACGCGCATCACGGTGGCGTTGTAGACAGGCAGGTTCGCCAGGCCGACATGTTCAAACATGCCCACGCTGGACACCTTATGGTAAAGGCGCTCGCCTTTCAGGTCGCGGTAGTCGAGCAACTCCACCGTCACCCGGTCTTGCAGGCCTGCAGCGGCGATGCGCGCCTGTGCAAACCCGAGCTGCTCGTTGCTCAGCGTGATGCCATGCGCCTGCACACCGTAGTGCTGCGCCGCCCAGCACACCAGCGCCCCCCAGCCGCAGCCGATGTCGAGCAGCCGTTCGCCCGGCTTCAGGCGCAACTTGCGGCAGATGTGATCGAGCTTGTTGCGCTGCGCCGCGTCGATCGAGTCGTCAGGCGATTCGAAGTAGGCGCACGAGTACACCATCTGCTCGTCGAGCCAGAGCCGGTAGAACTGATGCGAGACGTCGTAGTGAAAGGCGATCGCCGCCTGGTCGGTGAAGCGCGAATGGTGATGTGCGAAGCGCTGCGCGTTGTCACCGGCGCCCACCGCCGTGGGCGGGACGACCAGGCGCTGGCGCTTGGGCAGGCGCAGCGCGTCGCGCCACAGCGCAGCGCGCTCGCGCCAGCTGAGCGACATCGACTCGAAATGTGTCTTCATCCTCAGCGCCGCGTACAGGTCGCCTTCGAAATCGATCAACCCGCGGAAATGCGCCTCGGCCAGCAACAGCGGGTTTTGCTGCAACACCAATTCACGCACCACCGTCGGGTCGCGAACCACCATCGTGAATTCGGGTGCTGCCGCGCCCAGGCGAACGCTGGTGTTGTTCCACAGGCGCAGGCCCACCGAACCTCGAAATCCCCGCAGCAAGCGGCGCAGGATGCGCAATGCGGCTTCGACAGCGAGCAAGTCGCTCGCCGGCAGTGACGAAACCAGAGCCGTCGGATTCACTTCCGCCTCCTCGAGTGGACTACGGTTTGGGCGATTCGCCGATCGCTCAAATCCTGACCCGTTTCGCCGCACCGCGCAAGCTCTGGCAAACCATGACTGGTGCTGCCTTCGATCAAGGCCTTGTCGCAGCGCAAGCCGAAGACCTGACGCCACCCGCGCCGGCAGTACCTTCCGGCCAAATGGTTGAACGCTGCGTGCGGCAATTGCTGTCAAACTGCGCTCTTCGCGCCACCGAACCGCCATGTTGATCGCCGACAAACTCATCCCGAAGGGCCGGGGCCTGGCCCCGGTCTTGCTGAAGCACGCCTCCACGATCGAGCTCGACTGGGACGTTCGCCAGAAAAGCCGTTTCGACACCACTGACAGCCGGGGCCGCAAGCTGGCCGTGTTTCTGGGGCGCGGCCAGGCCGCGCGCGGCGGGGATGTTCTGGTGGCGCAAGACGGCTCGCTGGTTCGGGTGATCGCCGCTGCACAGCCGGTGTTGGTGGTGCGCCAATGCGCGGAGCACGGCACACCGTTGGACCTGCTGCGCGCCGCCTATCACCTGGGCAATCGCCATGTGCAGCTGGAACTCACGCCGACTCACCTGAAGCTCGAGCCCGACCATGTGCTGGCCGAAATGTTGCGCCAGATGCACCTGATCGTGTCGGAGCAATCGGCCGCTTTCGAGCCCGAGGCAGGCGCCTATGCGGCACAAGGGGGTCATGGTCATGCGCACGACACTTCGCACGCTCACGGCCACCCCCCTGGCCACGACCATTCGCACGCACCTGTGCAGCGCTCCGGTCCGGGACCCGACGCGGCACATGACCATGGACATGATCACGGCCCTGCCCAGCCTCACCCCAAGCCGTCCTGAGCGCCCCGAGGCCGGCCCAAGCCGGCCGCCCCCCGTGGGGGTCAAGCAAAGTGGCAGAGCCACATTTGCTCGAGAGCGCCCCCAGGCCGACGACATACGTCGTCCGCCCCCCGTGGGGGTTGAGGAAACTTCGGGCGGCCGTGCGTTTCCTCAAGAGGCCGACAGTGCGCCGATCGCCGCGGCCACGTTGCTGCAGCTGATGCAGCTCACCTCGCCGGCGCTGCCGGTGGGGGGGTTCAGCTATTCGGAGGGTCTGGAGGCCGCGGTCGAGGCGCGTCTGGTGCGCGACGAAGACCAGGCCACGACCTGGCTGATCGACCAGCTGCACCTGGGGCTGGCCCGCAGCGAACTCGCGGTGGCGGCCCAAGCCTTCGACGCCTGGGGCGCGTTTGACGCCGCGAGGCTGACGCAACTCAATGCCTGGGTACAACGCACG
>Ga0315272_10000213_pt1 | contig 28224 bp, 26 predicted proteins | sample C3_middle_MG_FD_203918 | JGI IMG/M metagenome (GOLD analysis project Ga0315272, IMG submission 203918) | Sediment microbial communities from Yellowstone Lake, YNP, Wyoming, USA - C3_middle | ecosystem: Environmental > Aquatic > Freshwater > Lake > Sediment | place: USA: Wyoming | collected...
AGGCCGGGTTGACTCTCATATACATATAGAAAGTTCCATGGTAACTCCTGGTACGTTTGCTGTTGAAGCCGTAAAATATGGTACTGTTGGTGTTGTTTCAGATCCTCATGAAATTGCAAATGTCTGTGGAATTGAGGGTATTAATTTTATGATTGATAATGCATCAAAAGTTCCACTTAAATTTTATTTTGGAGCTCCATCGTGTGTTCCTGCTACAATCTTTGAAACAAGCGGGCATCTTATTACAGGGGATCAGGTTAAGGAACTTCTTAATCGGACCGAAATAAATTATCTTTCTGAAATGATGAATTATCCAGGAGTAATTAACAATGATAAAGAAGTATTTTATAAAATAGAATGTGCAAAAAACGTAGATAAACCAATTGATGGTCACGCTCCGGGTTTATCTGGTAATAGTTTAAAAAAATACATTTCATCTGGAATATCAACTGATCACGAATGCAGTAATATTGAAGAGGCTCTGGAAAAATTGTCGCTAGGAATGAAAATTTTAATCCGCGAAGGAAGCGCTGCAAAGAACCTGGATAATTTAAAAGAGTTGTTTAATACTCATCCGGAAATGGTAATGTTATGTAGTGATGATTTGCATCCGGAAATGCTGATAAAAGGCCACATTAACAAGCTGATTGCAAAACTAATTAAAGAAGGTTATAATGCTTTTGATGTAATAAGAAGTGCAACAGTTAATCCTAAGAAACACTATAAACTTAACACCGGAACATTAAAAATTGGTGACCCTGCTGATTTAGTTATTGTGGATTCTATTCATGAAATGAACGTAATTGAAACCTGGATAGATGGAATAAGAGTATTTGAGAATGAAAGGGTTACTTTTAAAACAGATAATAATCTTATAATAAATAAATTTAACTGTAGTTATATAAATAAAGAACAGATTGTTGTTCAAAACAATGGTGCAAATATCCGGATTATTGAGGCTGTGGAGGGTGAGCTTATTACAAATCAAATCATCGCTTCTTCCGGGCATAATACTGTAGTTAATTCAAATTTGGAAAAGGACTATCTGAAGATAATTGTAAAGGACAGATATAACGATATGCCTCCGGCAATAGGGTTTGTAAAGGGTTTCAATCTTAAGTCCGGGGCCTTTGCCAGTTCAGTTGCACATGACAGTCATAATATTATATGTGTGGGGACTAGTGATTCGGCAATTGTTGATGCAGTTAACAAAATAGTAGACTTGCGCGGAGGCCTTGCAGTATCATCTGATAGTGGTTTAAAATATCTTCAATTGAATATTGGAGGTATTATGTCTTCATACAGTTGTAGTGAAACTGCCATGAAATATGATGAGCTAAACAAATTAATCATTAGTATGGGTTGCACAATGAGTGCCCCTTTTATGACCCTGGCTTTTATGGCTTTATTAGTAATACCTGAATTAAAGATAGGAGACAAAGGACTATTTGATGTAAAAAATTTCAATCCTGTTTCGCTATTCTGTTAACTTGTGAATTTGTTATTTGAATTATAAATTGAGGTTAATTGCTTAAATCGTTATTTCAGGATTAATCCGGTAAACCGTCCTGAAAGTTTGATTTGCTATCTTTGATTTTATTTTAACGGGATGTCAAATCAACACAAATTCAGTAATACTTTATTACTACTCCCTTCTAAGCCGGGAATATATCAGTTTATAGATTCTTCCGGTACAATACTTTATGTTGGAAAAGCCAAGAATCTTAAAAAGAGAGTATCATCTTATTTTAGTAAAAATCAATCTGGTAAAACTGAGGTTCTTATTCGGCGGACAAATGACATAAAACATATTGTAGTGGATAGTGAGTCTGATGCACTTTTACTTGAGAATAATCTTATTAAAAAGTTTCAACCCAGATACAATATACTTTTAAAGGATGATAAAACGTTTCCCTGGATTTGTATAAAAAAAGAGCAATTCCCGAGGATATTCAGTACAAGAAACACCATAAGAGATGGTTCTGTATATTTTGGACCATACACTTCGGGATTAATGGTTAAAACTTTATTGGACCTTATAAGACAGATCTATAAACTTAGAACATGTTCGCTAATCCTTAATGAATCAAATATTTCTGTCGGAAAATTCAAGGTTTGTCTTGAATATCATCTGGGTAACTGTAAGGCTCCCTGTATTGGTTTGCAAAATGAAAATGAATATAATGCAAACATTCAGGAGATAAAAGACATCCTTAAAGGGAATATTTCTTCTGTAATTGAACATTTGAAGGACCAGATGATGAGCTATTCGATTGATCTGCGATTTGAGGAAGCCCATAAAATTAAAGAGAAAATTGAAATCCTTTCCGGATTCAAAAGCAAATCATCTGTAGTAAGTAACAGCATTAGGAATGTTGATGTATTTACTTTTACCCAGGAGTCAGAATATGCCTATATAAACTATTTAAAAGTCGTTGATGGAGCTGTGATTCAGGCATTTACAATAGAACTAAAAATTCGGATCGAGGAGGATAAAGAATCTATTCTGGGATATGCTATTACAGAAATAAGAGAAAGGCTTAATAGTGATTCACCTGAAATAATTGTGCCATTTAAGCCTGATATTCAGATTGATAAAATTCATTATACAGTCCCGAAAGTCGGCGAGAAACTTAAGTTGATTGAGCTTTCAGAAAGAAATGCCATTTACTATAAACTTGAACAAAAAAAGAAAAGAGCAGATCTTATAAAACCGCAGGAGCGAACGGGAAAAAACCTTGAGAAACTTAAGAATGATCTTCATATGTCTGATATTCCGATGCATATTGAATGTTTTGATAATTCTAACATTATGGGATCAAATCCTGTCGCAGCATGTGTTGTGTTTAAAAATGGTAAGCCAAGCAAAAAAGATTATCGTCATTTTAATATAAAAACAGTTATAGGACCAAATGATTTCAGCTCAATGGAAGAAATTGTATACAGAAGATACAAGCGAATTACAGAAGAGAATCAATCTCTGCCTCAGCTGGTAATTATTGATGGCGGAAAGGGACAGCTCTCTTCAGCAATGAAGAGTATAAGCAAGCTGGGATTAAATGACAAATTTACCATTATTGGAATTGCTAAGAAACTAGAAGAAATATATTTCCCCGGAGACAGTGTTCCAATTTATATTGACAAAAATTCTATAAGTCTAAAAATAATCCAGCAATTGCGAAACGAGGCTCACAGATTTGGTATATCCTTTCACAGGGATAAAAGATCATCTTCAATGATTAAGTCTGGTCTGGATGAAATTCAGGGTATCGGACCAAAAACAAAAGAAATCCTTCTTAAACATTTTGGTTCTATCGAAAAAATTAAGGAGGCATCCAGGGAACAGCTTGAAAATTTGATTGGCAATTCTAAAACCAGCATTCTTATCGATTTTTTCAATATCTCATCCTAATTTCCACGTGGAACATCTTAATGCGGAATTAACTTTAAGTTACTTATATTCAATTAAATAACGAAAGTTTATGTAACGATTAACCTGTCGAGAGTAAGATATTTCTGAACAACTGAAGAGATGGGCGTGAAAAATCATTCCAGAGAGAGAAAAAATACTACAAAAATTCAGAAAGTGCATTTTTAACCTCCTCTGATATTTCAAGTGACCCGTAGGTAACAAGACCTTTCATCCCAATCGAATGTGCAGAATTAACATTAATTTCCAGGTCATCTATGAAAAGACATTCACCAGGACTTAATGAATATTTTTCAAGAAGTATCTCATAAAACTTTTTTTCTGGCTTTGAATGTCTGACTTCAGCGGAAATTATTCCTCCATCAAAATAATTGAAAAAATGGTATCTCGATTTGATCTCATGGAAAATGTCTATAGGGAAGTTGGATAGATAATATAGCTTATATCCCTGTTTCTTTAATTCTGGAAGAATTTTAACGTTTTGATCAAGGGGGATCATCATGTCAACACGAAAATCAAAAATACGTGCAATTTCGTCCTCTGACAGAGATGATCTTTTAGAAATGCTATTTATGGCTTCTTTTAAGGAGATATCTCCATTATCCAGAAGAAGCCATTCTTTTGTGTGAAAGATATCAGCAAGAACTTTAGCAGTGAAGTCTTCGGTGTAATTTTTATTATTTAAATAATCTGCAGGCCTGAAGTTTAGGAGAACGTTACCCAGGTCAAAAATAACATTTTTGATCATATCAGGGATTTTTCATACTGACCGGCTGTCCTGTTGCTTCAAGGACATTCCACCACAATTCCCCTTCTACATCTATTTTCTTACGTTTCGAGGTTACCATAGGTATTGGCATAAGAGTGAATAGATTATTCCAGAATCCTACTACAAAATCTGTTTTACCGGCAAGCGCCCCATGGACAGCATTCTGGGCAAGGAGGCTACAGAACTTACTGTCATTTGCATTTGCCGGCGTGCTTCTGATGATATAACTTGGGTCGATATATCTTATTGAATGAGGAAAGTTTTTGTTTTTAAATTCTTCTGTGATTTTATCTTTAAGGAACACACCAATATCTTTGTGTTTGATATTACCTGATGCATCTTTTTCAGAACTTGTTTCGTCAAATAAATTCTGACCTGCTCCTTCTGCAACCACAACTACAGCATGTTTTCGTTCCTCCAGTCGTTTACGTAAAATCTTAAGGAAGCCCCTGGTTCCATACAGGTCAAATTCTGATTCAGGCACAAGTACAAAGTTAACTTCCTGTACTGCCAGTGCAGCGCTGGCGGCAATAAAACCGGAATCCCTGCCCATAACTTTAATCAGAGCAATTCCATTGTTAGCGCCGGCAGCCTCATTGTGAGCATTTCTAATAATATCCGTAGCAACAGAAAAAGCTGTTTCAAATCCAAATGACTTCTGTATCATATCGATATCATTGTCAATAGTTTTGGGTATTCCGGCTATACTGATCTTTAACTTGCGTTTTTCAACCTCTTTGAAGATATCGTGTGCTCCCCTGAGTGTCCCATCACCTCCTATACAAAAAAGAATATTAATATTCATGATCTCCAGAGTATCAACAATCTTTTCAACATCCTGATTTCCTCGTGATGATCCAAGAATTGAACCTCCGATCAGGTGAATATAACTAACCATTGGAGCGGTTAGTTCAATAACAGGGTGGTTATAACTTGAAACAAGTCCTTCGAAGCCATATTTTATTCCTATGATCCTGTTTATTTTATACCGGTAGTAGAGTTCATTGACCACACCACGAATTACATTATTGAGTCCCGGGCATAATCCTCCGCAGGTTACAATAGCAACCTTTGTTTTGGCAGGTTCAAAAAACAATTTTTCTCTCGGACCTGCTTTTTCGAAAGAGATAGGGATCTCGCCACTATCACGACTTTTAAGAAAATATTCCAGAGAAGTGTCATGAATGATTCTCTCGTCATCCTTTACAAACTTATAGACAGGACTATCCTCTTTGTTACTATGTTTTAAAGGCGTATCCACATTTCCTTTTCCAAGTGATGTGACAATAAAATCCTCGTATTTCATCTTTTCAATAATATGGTTTATAACAATGATATTCAGTTGAAAACAAAACTATTTTCAACGAACTCAAAGATAAGAAAAATATGATTTAATGATGAATTACGATGCTCACTTGATTTGTTTAATCCTGCCTACTTGTCCGGTTTCCAGTAAAACTTTAATACCATGAGGATGGTTAGGAGATGAAGTAAGGATTTCTTTTACCCTGCCTCCGGTAAGCCGTCCTGTACGTTTATCTTCCGACAATTCAACCATAACTTCAATTCCTGGCCTAATATCTGCTCTGCGGGTTCCATCCATTGCCATTGTATTATATCTTTTTATATCGGTCACTATTCTAAATATTAATTAAAGAATTCATTTTTCTATACAAAATAAAAGTAATTGTTCTTAGCAAGTCCAAGACAAAAAGTTAAGAATTGTTAATAAATAATCGAGATGTATAATAAGCGATTAACCTCTGGTTCCCTTTATTTTCAGTTTAATCCGGTAAAGTCCTTTACTCGCTGTTATAAAAAGACTTTTAAAATCTTTATCGCCAAAGCATACATTTGCTGTCCATCCTTCAGGAACAGGGATATTCACGATTTTTTTCCCGCTTTTGTCGAATATTGTAACCCCGTTGCCGGTAAGATAAATGTTTCCTTCTGAATCAATAGTCATACCATCTGAACCAAGGTCACAGAATAATTGTTTCTCTCCGACTGTTCCATCCTGGTTTAAAGAGAATTTCCACGTTTTTTCTGCTCCAATATCCGCAACAAACAGAGTCTTACCGTCAGGAGTGCCAACTATTCCATTAGGTTGTTTCAAATCGCTGATGATCCTTCTGACAGACTTTTTGTCTGGAGAGACATAATAGACACCCTGAATATCCTGAGGCATTGCCTTATGTTCCCACCATGATCTCTGATAATAAGGATCGGTGAAGTATATACCTCCATCAGATGCAATCCAAAGGTCATTTGGCCCGTTAAGAAGCTTTTCATTGTATTTGAACGGGAATTTTTTAACCGCCTTGTCCTTATTGATCATCCATAACTCATTTTTTTCATCTGCACAGGACCAAAGGTTTCCTGAGATATCAAATGACAGGCCGTTTGATCTTCCACTTGGTTGAAGAAATGTTTCCAGAACTCCGGATGTCCTCCAAACCATTATCCTGTCATTGGGCTGATCAGTGAAAAATACATTACCATCGTTGTCTGCAGTAGGACCTTCGGTGAAAAGAAAGCCATCTGCAAGTTTTTCCAATTGAGCACCATCCTGTATTATCTTATTAATACTGTCAACCTGAGAAAATCCGTAAATGAGCAGAACAATAATAAATGCATAAAGTGATTGTTTGTATTTCATCGGGTATTTTTATATATTAATTAATTTAAATTCAGGCTATTGCATCCTTAATCCTGGTAAGATAATTATCAATTTGTTCAGGTTTTTCAAAACCAACAGTTATCATATCAACAGTTCCAAGGTTAAGTACAAATTTCAGAGAATCATCTATCTTTTCAGAATCATCTCTGAAAGTTCCGTTTCCTATTAGTTTCATACCGATAACTCCTTTGCCTGTTTTATGGATTTTTTCAATAACCGGGGTAACCAAAGCAGGATCCTTTTTATCCATTGCTTCACCGTAAGGATTGATTCGAACATGAATTACATCAACCCAGGGTGAGTTTGCGGCAGCCTCCATTGCTTCAAGTGAATGAACAGATACTCCATGAGCCCTTATTATTTTCTTTACCTTGAGATCTTCAAGGATATCCATTTGTCTTTTTTGTTTGTCAGTCCAGTTACCGTCAGTCATGCAATGTATCTGTAAGATATCAATATAGTCAGTATTAAGTTCTTTCCTGAATCTGTCAACAACAATATTTGCTTCAGGCCGTTCCTGTTCAGGCAAACCATCATGTCCAACCCACATTTTTGTTACCAGTGTATATTTTTCACGAGGGATGCTTTTAAGTGCAGTTGCGGTAAACGGATGTGTTCCGTAGGTATCAGCACAGTCAAAACATCTTATGCCTTTTTCATATGCCTGTTTTATTAACGATTCGGCTACACCTGCTCTTGTTATATTGGATGAACGATTCCATCCGCTGAACCCGGTTCCCATACTTAGAAATGTAGTCTTTATTCCAGTTCTTCCAAGAAACACCTGCTGAAGGGGATCAAGTAGTTTATCGACATTTTTTTCAGGCATTCCAAAATCAGTTCGGGCAAGAATAAATGTTCCTGCTCCGGCGCTGACGGTTTTCGTAAGAAACTCCCTGCGGTTTATTTTTCTTGTCATTTTTAGATAAGGATGAATTTCATTGTTTTAAAGTCCTAAAAGCTGAATAAGATTGCCCGGCGAAACAGGCTTACCTCCTTTTGTTGCCACTCCGGTAACCTTACCCTTAACAATCAGTTTGTTATCTGGAATTCTGTAAATATTTTGAATAAATGCAAGTCTGACATTGCCTTCTCTCTCAATTTCAACCGTAACTATAAATTCATCCATACTCCTCAAAGGAAATTTATAATCAATTTCAACTTTTGTAACAATTAGATCTATTCCTTCATCATGGAGGCGGGCAAAGCTTATTCCTTTTGAAATAAGAAACTCATGTCTTGCATGCTCAAGGTAATGCTGGTAATTTGCATTATTTACAACGCCCTGAATATCACATTCATAATCTCTAACCTTGAATTCCAGACAGAATTTATTATAGGCATTATCCATAGTTATTTGTTCTCAGGAAAATTATCCGAAAGATAATTATTTGGGAAAGACTCCAAAGAATTTCCGGATCCCTTTATGGAATTTGTGAAAACTGTGAGGTTTATAATGCATTAGGATGCATTCTCCTGTCACAAAATTTATATCAGTTCCTTCAAATTCCTTAAGAGCCTCCTTGCTGTCTGCCATTTGCTGAATCCAGATATTCTTTATTCCTTTTGCTGCAGCGTTCCTGACTACCTCTGCCGTCTGATCTTTCTTTGTCATAACAATAATACCCTTAACTTCAGATGGCAGAGATTTTACATCTCTATATGCTTTGTGACCAAGAATTTCATCCGAGTGAGGATTAACCGGAATCAGATCAAGTCCCTTTTCCCAAAGCTCTTTAAACGCAGCCTGACCAAATTTCTTCGGATTTCTTGATACACCAACCAATGCAATAGGTGTAGCAGCTAAAAAATTTTCAATTTGTTTTAAAGATGCCATAATTAAAATTTAAAATTAAGATTACTAATAGATAACAACTATATAAAGAATATAGGTATAAAGACTTAAAAGTAGCACAAAAATAATAAATGACATATTTTTTTATTTACTTGGTAAAGAGGATTAACAAACGTTAAACAAGATGAATAAACCTGAAAATCCATCCGGGTATCTATTTTCCAAAGGATACTCTAATTATGTTTTTACTCTGCTCTTTCTGTTATATATGTTTGATTATATAGACAGGATGGTTGTTACCTCTATGTTTACCTCAATTGAGAGAGACTGGGGTATATCACACACCCAGAGCGGATTACTTGTATCTGCTGTTTATTGGGCAATAGTCATCCTGACATTTCCAATTTCAATACTGGTTGACAGATGGAGCAGGACCAAAACGATAGGAGTGATGGCTATTATGTGGAGTCTTGCTACTGCACTGTGTGCTCTTACAGGAAATTTTGTCCAGCTTTTCATGGCAAGACTTCTGATAGGTGTCGGTGAAGCAGGTTATGCTCCTGGTGGGAGTGCAATGATATCAGGGTTATATCCTCTTGATAAAAGAGCGAAAATGATAGGCCTCTGGAATGCATCAATTCCTCTTGGATCTGCTATTGGTGTACTTTTAGGAGGAATGATTGCAGTTAAACTTGGGTGGAAACATGCATTTGGAATAGTTGCTATCCCCGGGCTGATTGTGTCAATACTGTTTCTTTTTGTAAAGGATTATAAAACAGTTGATCTTTCATTTTTAGATCATAGTAATAATACTGTGAAGATGGAGAAAAAGGACATGATCAGGGAGTTTATTACCAGACCTTCAGTCATATTTACCTATTTTGGGATGGCCTGTGTGGTGTTTGTAACAACCTCTCTTTTAACATGGCTTCCAACATATTTTGAAAAAATGCGAGGTGTTCCGCAGGATAAGGCAGGTCAAATGGCAAGCTTTGTCATGCTTCTGGCAATAGTTGGCGCACCACTTGGAGGAATTTTTACAGATCGCTGGCGCAAGAGTCAGGCTAATGCCAGGTTATTATTCCCGGCCCTGACAACATTATCATCAGCAATAACCCTTTTCATTGCTCTTATTTTATTAAAAGGCACAGTACAGTATCTTGTTCTGCTTGTGTTTGGGGTATTTGTTCTTATGTTCATTTCAGGTGCGGCTGCAGTTACTCAGGATGTTATTCATCCGGGTCTAAGAGCAACTTCTTATGCAATTGCAGTTGTCTTTCAAAACCTTCTTGGAGCTTCAATAGCTCCTGTTATAATTGGCAAAATATATGATCTCACCAATATCCAGACTGCCCTGGATTTGCTGCCTGTTGTTCTGTTAATGGGATCTTTGTTGTTCTGGCTTGGATCAAAAAAGTATGAAGAGGATCTCACAAAAGTGGCTAAGATTCAGCTTATTGCTGAATAAAAGAAGATTAATTCTTTCTTGCAGTTGTGAACATGACAAACTCTTTAAGGGAGCTTTTTATTTCTGATTCAGGATATAAATCAAGTATTGCGACTGCTTTGTCACGAAAATGATTCATTTTCATTTCAGCATATTCCATTCCTCCATGCTCTGATACAAAGGAGACAACTTCTGCTATCTGGGACTTAGTTTTTTTCTTATTCTTTACAATACCAAGAATATGTTTCTTTTGAAAATAAGTTGAGTGCTCAAGAGCATAGATCAGAGGAAGTGTTATCTTCTTTTCCTTTATGTCATTTCCGGGTGCTTTACCTGTCAGACCTGTGGCTTCATAATCAAGTAAATCATCTCTTATCTGGAATGCAATACCGATATTTTCACCAAACTCCTTCATTAACTGAATTGTATCAGGATCATCAGTAACAGATCTTGCACCGCAGGCAGTGCACGCAGAAATAAGAGCTGCAGTTTTGCTTAAAATTATTCTGAAATAATCATCTTCCGTAATATTCAGTTTCCTTGATTTCTGAAGTTGCAGAAGTTCTCCTTCACTCATTGATTTAACTGCCTCAGAAACAATTTCAAGCATATCAAACCTGTTTTTTTCCACACTGATGAGCATACCCTTGGAAAGCATATAATCTCCTACCAGAACAGCAATTTTAGAATTCCAAAGCGCATTAATTGAAAGGGCACCTCTTCTCTCATTAGCATCATCCACAACATCATCATGAACTAATGAGGCTGTATGAAGAAGCTCAATAAAGGTGGCAGCAACAAAAGTAGGCTCAGAAATGTTCCCATTAAGTTTTGCGGTAAGAAAAACCAACAATGGTCTCATTTGCTTACCTTTACGGCGAAGAACATAGTTCAGAATGATATTAAGAAGAGGAATTTCACTTCGCATAGTTCTGTTGAAGTAGGCTTCAAATTCTGCCATCTCATTTTCAACAGGCTTTCTTATTTTTGTCAGGATCGGCATAACTATTTCTGATCTTCAAACTTACATAAAAATATCATTTGTCCGAAAGCACATGTCAAATGAGCATGTTATTAAATTGTTTTATCATTTTGATGAATAAATTCTTTTATTTTAATTGGAGGAATCAAACTCTATTACGCACATATTTTTTATCTTCATAGATTGAATTAAACTATGAATTATCCAAACAATTATGAATATCAGATTATATCAGGTTGATGCTTTTACTGATAAAATATTTCATGGTAATCCTGCTGCTGTATGTCCTCTTGAATCATGGTTAAGTGATGAGCTTATGCAGAAGATTGCAATGGAAAACAATCTTTCAGAAACAGCATTTTATATAAGGGATGGTAATAAATATCAAATAAGATGGTTTACTCCGACAGTGGAAGTGGACTTGTGCGGTCATGCCACACTTGCGTCAGCGTTTGTTCTTTTTAATTATGAAAAATTTGTTGGCGATATAATTCATTTTATTTCAAGAAGAAGCGGAGAATTAATTGTTACAAAAGCAGGACGATTGTTAACTTTAAATTTTCCGGCAGATGTCATAAAACCTGCACAACTGACAAATGAGCTAATTAATTGTTTCGACCTGATGCCTGAACAGGCTTTGCGTGGAAAAACTGATTATCTGCTGATTTATAACAGTGAAAAAGATATTGAATCTTTGATTCCAAGATTTGATTTAATTTCAAAACTTGATTGCAGAGGAATAATTGTAACTGCTAAAGGTACAAATTCAGATTTTGTTTCAAGATTTTTTGGTCCTCAGTCGGGAGTTGACGAAGATCCGGTCACCGGATCTGCACACACGACACTGACTACATACTGGGCAGAGCGTCTCGGAAAAACAGAGATGAAGGCAGTTCAGCTATCTGCCAGGAAAGGTCATTTGAAATGCAAATACTTAAAAGAGAGAATTGAAATCAGCGGACAGTGCAGGTTATATATGAAAGGTGAAATTACGATCGACTGATTTATTAAGCAATTTTATACTCTGAGAAATGTAAGGTATCAAAATCAAAGCTATTTTATATGTTGAACAGGATTTTGGATTTTAGTCTGAAAAATAAGTTAATTGTAATTCTTTTTACAATAACTGTAGCAACATTTGGCTTATTTTCAATTTATAAAATTCCGGTGGGTGCCGTTCCTGATATAACCAACAATCAGGTACAGGTTATTACGACCTCAGGAAATCTCTCCACACAGGAAATTGAACAGTTTATTACAGCTCCTGTTGAGATGGAAATGGCGAATTTGCCTGGTGTAACGGAAATTCGTTCTATATCTAAATTCGGCATTTCAGTTGTAACTGTTGTTTTCAGGGATAACATTGGAACATATCTGCCGAGGCAGCTTATTGCGGAAAAGATTAAAAGTGCATCAGCAAATATTCCTGAAGGATTTGGTACTCCGGAGATGGGTCCTATTACGACAGGACTTGGTGAAATTTACCAATATACACTTGGTATAAAACCCGGGTATGAAGATAAATTTACAGCCATGGATCTAAGGACAATTCAGGACTGGATTGTAAAACGGAGATTGTCGGGGATTAATGGAATTGTAGAAATCAATAGCTGGGGGGGGTTCCTTAAGCAATATGAAATTGCTATTGATCCTGCCCGACTAAAAAGCGTTAACCTGACGTTACTCGATGTATTTGATGCTATTTCTTCCAACAACAGCATTTCGGGAGGAGCTTATATCGAGAAGACAAATCAAAGCTTCTTCATAAGGGGTGACGGACAGGTTAAATCATTGGACGACATTAGAAATATTGTCGTTGACTACAACAATGGATTTCCGATATTAATAAATGATATTGCCGATGTTCATTTCGGAAATGCAAACCGTTTTGGCGCTATAACAGCCAATGGAAAAGGAGAAACAGTCCTTGGGCAATTAATGATGTTGAAAAATGCTAATTCCAAAGTGGTTATCAGCGAAGTAAAAAAGAGAGTAGCGGAAATCCAGAATAATCTGCCTGAGGGTGTATATATAAATCCGGTACTTGAAAGAGGGGAGCTTATTGAAAAAACATCTTCAACAGTTGCTGAAAACCTCATCCTGGGAGCCATTATTGTTCTTATAACTGTCATTCTTATACTGGGAAATATTCGTTCCGCCCTTGTAATTGCATCTATGATTCCACTGGCATTATTGTTTACTATATCCATGATGTACATTTTTGGAATAGATGCAAACCTGATGAGTCTTGGAGCCCTTGACTTCGGAATAATAATTGATGGAGCTGTCATAATTGTCGAATATATTGCTTTGAAAATTACTTTTCAGCAAAAGGACATCAGTGGCGTGTCGGGTGATGAGAGGCAGCTCCTCATGAATCGTATTTCATTCGAGGGAGCATCTAAGATGATGAATTCAGCTATTTTCGGACAAATTATTATTCTTATTGTCTTCATACCAATACTTTCGCTTAGCGGTGTTGAAGGCAAAATGTTCCGTCCGATGGCGATCGCATTTTCTTTTGCAATAATAGGAGCAATGATCTTCGGGCTTACATGGCTTCCGGTTGCATCTTCGTTGTTTTTGAAACCTGGAAATAAAAAAAAGTGGAATATTTCAGACTGGATAATGGGCATCGCTTACCGGTCATATACTCCGGTCATACGGTGGTCATGTAGTCATAAAAAGGCCGTTCTGGGCATTGCTGCCATCTCACTTATAGTTACTCTGATAATTTTTTCAAACATAGGTGGTGAATTTGTCCCAACACTGGATGAGGGTGATTTTGTAATTCAACCAGTTTTGAAAACAGGGACATCTCTGACTAAAACAATTGAGACAACCACCAAAATGGAAAATATTCTTTTATCTGGCTTTCCTGAAGTGGATCAGGTTGTAAGCCGGATAGGTGCGGCAGAAGTTCCGACAGACCCGATGTCGATGGAGGAAATCGACATGATAATCAAGCTAAAGCCCCGGAGTACCTGGGTAAATGCTTCAAGCAAAGAAGAACTTGCAGAAAAATTCAAAGAAGCTTTATCAGAAATTCCAGGCATCGAATATGAATTTACACAACCAATTGAGATGAGGTTTAATGAACTGATAACTGGTGTGAGATCAGATATTGCCATAAAAATTTTTGGAGACGACCTCGGTTATATAAATCAGAAAGCAATAGAAATAAAAAACCTCGTCTCAGAAATTCCCGGGGCAGGGGATGTTATACTTGAGAAAACAGCAGGACTTCCACAAATAAAAATAGAGTACAATAGGGAGAAAATTGCATATTATGGTCTCGACATTCAGGTGTTAAATCGTTATTTATCAACAGCTTTCGGTGGTGAAATTGCCAGTGCTGTTTTTGAAGGAGAGAAAAGATTTGATATAGCAGTGAGGTTCCAAAAAGAAAACAGGACTGATATTGAGGACATAAAACAACTTTTTGTCCCTCTTAAAAGCGGATTGCAGATACCCCTTGAAGAGCTAGCCAATATTCAATATGCCGAAGGACCCGCCAAAATCTCGCGGGAAAATACACACAGAAGAGTTGTTGTAAGTGTAAATGTAAGAAACAGAGACCTACAGTCTGTTGTGAATGATATTCAGACTGTAATTAACAAGAACATTACTCTGGAACCCGGGAATTATATATCATATGGAGGGCAATTCGAGAATTTGCAAAATGCAACACGCCGTTTAATGATAGTAGTTCCAATTGCATTGCTTCTGATTTTTATATTCCTGCATTTTGCATTTGGATCGTTCAGAGATGCTGTTCTCATATTCTCTGCAATACCTCTTGCGATAGTGGGTGGTGTAATTTTATTATGGCTTAGAGGAATGCCATTCAGTGTTTCTGCCGGTGTAGGATTTATAGCACTTTTCGGTATAGCGGTACTTAATGGGATTGTGCTTATTGAGCATTTAAAGGAACTTCAGCATTCAGGTATTACGGATATGCATGAACTAATACTGACAGGGACCAAAAATCGGCTTCGTCCGGTAATGCTTACTGCTGGAGCTGCAGCAATGGGATTCATGCCTATGGCAATCTCGACAGGGGCAGGAGCCGAAGTTCAGCGCCCTCTGGCAACTGTCGTCATCGGTGGCTTGGTAACCTCAACTATGCTTACGATGATAGCACTGCCACTTCTATTCGAAATATTCAACAATGTCAAAGGTATAAGGTTTTTTCCCTTCAGAGTGATAAGGTCAAAAACCCTGATATTCATATTGTTGTTTACCCTTCCCGGGCTTACGGCATTATCTCAAACAAAGACGATGACCTTAAGTGAAATCTTAGATTTTGCAGTAAATAACAACAAAGAGGTAAATGCTTACAATATAAAAATAGAGGAAAGCAAGTCACTGAAAACTACCGCTTTTGATCTCAATAAAACAGTAGTCACGTATGGGTTGGATCAGAATAATATTGCCGAAAATGGTTATCCAATAAACGTATGGGGGATAGAACAATATTTAAATTTCCCGACATTATATGGTGCAGAACTAAATGCAAAAAAAATTGATATCTCAAAGGCAGAAACAACACTGGAAATACAAAAACAGAAACTTAAAAAAACAATCTCTATCTGTTATTATGAAATTCAGAACCTGATATGGAAGGAAGAGATTTTCAGAAGTATTGACAGTTTGTATTCCAATCTTCAAAAAGGAGCGGAGGCAAAGCGTAACAGGGGAGATTTCAGTGAACTTGAACTTCTAAATATAATTGCAAAACAAAGGCAATCCCGCCTGAGTTTACAGGGTATACGTTATAGTCTGGAGAATGCGAAACAGAAACTGAAAGTTCTAATGAATTATGATGGTGATTTTAATATTCCTAAGGAAACGGAAGTCCTCACTCCATTTGAACCCGATATCGAATCCAATTCTTCTGTTCAGTTACTCAGACTTCAGAATAACTATAATGAGGCAATTCTTAAAGTTGAGAAGAATAAGCTTTTACCTGATCTGTCGCTCAACTATTTCACCGGAACGAATAAATATGAAAATGCAAAGCATTACCAGGGATTTCAGGTTGGTCTTGCAGTGCCATTGTTTTTTGGTAGCCAGAAATCGAGAATAGAATCATCAAAACTTTCTATGGATGCCCAGCAGCTGATAACAGAGAATGAAATTTCTTTGGTCAGAAACAAGATTGCAGAATACAAAAGAGAGGAAATGAAGTACAGGGAAGCCATTGAATTTTTCAATACATCGGGAAAACAACTTCACGATGAAATCCTTAGGGCTACGATAAGAAGCTATCAGCTCGGAGAAATTGATCTGTTTAAATTTACAAGCAGTTATGAAAATGCGGTCCAGATTAAAATGGATTTTCTGGATAATGTGCTAAAATTAAACACAATAATTCTTGAGCAAATGTATCTGGCAAATTAAAAGAATAAATAATATGAAGCTGAATTCTATATTTTTCATTATTGTCACAGGCATCTTTGCAGTGTCGTGCCATGGTAAGACCGGGGAAATAAACTCAGTCTCAACAGAGGATCTGATAAGTATTACACATAAGCAATTTGAAACTGGTAATATGGTTTTTGGAGATATGCAAAAAAAGGTTTTTGAACAGTTGGTTCATTGCCATGGGAATATAGTTTCGAAACCCGGAAGCTCTGCTAAAATTAGTGCATTTATTTCGGGACGTATAAGAAATATTTATTGTACACAAGGGCAGAAAGTCAGCGCTGGCCAGATCATTTTTGAAATATCAGGTAATGAATTGATCGAACTTCAAAAGGATTTTGCCGAAACGGCAAGTATGCTTGTAAGGGTCCAATCGGAATATGAAAGATTAAAGTCGTTATATTCTGAAAATGTTGGTACGGAAAAAGAGCTGATTTTTGCTGAAAGCGAATACAGGGCAACTATGGCAAAACATTCAGCCCTGAAATTAAAAATGCAATTACTTGGTCTGGACTCCGGGAAAGTTGAGAAAGGTAACTTCTATGAATCTTATCCAATTAAATCACCCATAAATGGATATATTTCACAGATAAATGTATCGTTGGGCCAATATGCTGATCAACAAAGTACTATAGCCGAAGTATTTGATTTGACAAAGTTGCAGATCAGAATTGCTGTTTTCGAAAAGGATATCTGGAAACTTAAAGACAAACAGAAATTGTTATTCAGACTGCTCGGGAATAACACGGAGTATTCAGCAACATTAAATTCTATAAGTAAGAATATTGACAATGAAACCAAAACAATACTCTGTTCTGCTGAAATTGACAGTCTGGGAAAAGTAAACCTGATCAATAATGCATTTGTTGAAGTCAGGATAATTTTTGCAGCAGATACTGTTAATGCGGTGCCTGAAGAGGCCGTTTTAAAATCTGGCGAAAATTACTATCTGTTTTATTTGGCAAATGAAGATAACGCCAAATATTATTTTAAGAAGCTAAAAGTTGAAACAGGACAGTCACAAAATGGGTGGACAGAAATTGTAAATCAAACAGGAATCAAAAGATTAATTGCAAAGGGAGCATATAACGTTCAGATAGAATAAAGTTACAATTGTTGCAGAAACAGCACAAAAACTGGTTGTATCCTGATTATCAGGACTCTGAAGATTATTGAAGTTGATTTATTTTGCCTGATTTTCGAACAATTTTTAAGCCTTATTGTTTTAGTTTTACTTTTGAGGCCCTATGAAGAAGTTGATTTATTTATTATCGATACTTTTCCTGACTGAATCATGTCAGGAAAAACCTACAGAATATCAGCTACGGATCCTCGTAAGAAACGGAACGGACAGTGCAATGACAGTGAAGGTATATCCCAAAAAGGAGTATGCTAAAACCACAATGTATTCATATTCAGATATCTTCATGATTTATAAAGACACCACATTTGAAGCAGAGACCAGGCTTGGGACCGAAATATATATCACAGATCAAATGGAGACAGAACCACAGAAACTCGCAGAAAGAGTTTTTGACAGTATTAAGATAAGAGAAGCCTCAGGTAAAGTTCTTGTGTTTTCTCCACAAAAGGCAGTCAATTATCCATATAATCTATTTACTGATAAATCAGCATGGCTTCATGAAAAAAACTATTTTAACCAGGTTAAAATGTGGAGAAAATACGATTTGGAATCAGATGATTATATATTCGAAATTTCCAATAAAAACTAATTAGCCGGGAGGAATCTGACTCTCTTCTTATTAATTACTATCAGCCAGAATTTTGAATTAAATGAATAAATTGTTTTCAGGCGAAGCGTTTGCAGTTATGCATGTTAAGAATTTTCGTCTCTACCTTTTTTATCGTTTTTTTATGACCATGGCTACCCTTATGCAATCGGTTATAGTAGGGTGGCAGATGTATGACCTGACTCATAACGTATTATGGCTGGGATTTATAGGACTTGTTGAAGTAATTCCACAAGTGAGTATATCTCTTTTTGCCGGTCATTATATAGATATTTGGAACAGGCATAAGATAATTAATTATACAACACTTTTACTTGTTATCGGGTCTTCTCTTCTTCTTACATTTAGTGCTAATCCAGAATATTTTTATCAGAAATATGGAATATTCCCGATCTTCATAACGATCTTTCTTACAGGCTTATCGCGCGGAATTCTGAGTCCTGCACAGGTAGCCTTTATGGGACAGCTTATTCCCAGGAATTTATATGCAAATGCCGCCACCTGGAACAGTGCAAACTGGCAGCTTGCTGCAGTTATGGGACCCGCAATAGGAGGTATTGTCTATGGTTTTGCCGGTATTGTAGAGGCCTATGCGCTTGTAATGTCATTGTTTATTCTTTCTTTCTTTCTGATTATGCTAATAAAATGTAATAAACACGAAGTTGTTGAAACAGGCGAGGGTGTAATTGATCGTATTCGCAGCGGGATAAGTTTTGTTTTCAGGACGCCGGAATTATTGGGAGCTTTTGCACTTGACATGTTTGCCGTTTTATTCGGTGGTGCAGTTGCAATGCTTCCGGTATTTGCTTCAGATATTCTGAAAACCGGGCCACAGGGACTAGGTATACTTAGAGCCTGCCCTGCAATTGGAGCTGCAATTATGGCTTTTATTTTAATGTTTCGCCCGCCAATGAAAAGAACTGGTAAAGTACTTTTTATGGCTGTTACCGGATTTGGGCTAAGTATTATAGGCTTTGCTCTTTCAAAGAACTTTTTACTTTCAGGCTTAATGCTTGTTTTTAGTGGTGTTTTTGATAATATAAGTGTCGTAATCAGGGGAACAATACTTCAGCTTTTTACTCCGGATGAAATGAAAGGAAGGGTGGCTTCAGTCAATAGTATTTTTATAGGATCATCAAATGAATTAGGTGCTTTTGAATCTGGAGTTGCGGCAAAGATTATGGGACTGGTACCTTCTGTGGTGTTCGGTGGCTGTATGACACTTGCAGTAGTCTTTACCACCATCAAAACAAATAAATCCCTAAGGTTACTGTCACTGCGAACAAAGATCTAGGCTGTATTTACTGAATCGACCTTGATTCAGTGCGGTTAAACAAATCAATTTACGGTTACCTTTTTGAGAGGAGGATTGGATTTTATAATACTCGGGCTAATATCGATACATATTAACATAATTGCATATATTTACAGTCCAAAATATTAGCTTATGGAGTTTAATGAATTGACACCGGAGAATCTGGAGAAGGCTGCTAATATGCTTAAGGCAATTGCTCATCCTATAAGAATATCAATTGTAGGGTGTCTTGAAGACGGCCAAAAAAAAACTGTTACGGAAATACATAAACAACTGGGAATTGAACAATCAACAGCCTCTCATCATCTTGGCATACTTAAAGATCGTGGAGTATTGAGTTCTAAACGTGAAGGTAAGAATACATGGTATTTCCTTAAGCACGAAAATCTCAAGACTGTATTAAGTTGTGTAAGCAGTTGTTGTGAAAAGCAGTAATTAGCCAGTAACAGATTTTTCAGGAAAGATCCCTGAACATCCTTTTCTGAAATATCAGTATTGATATCACACCGCAGGTAATTGCAGAGTCAGCCAGATTGAAAACAGGTCTGAAGAATACAAGAGATTCCCCGGCTTTGTTGGGAAACCAGTCAGGCCATTGAGTTTCAATAATTGGGAAATAAAACATATCCACTACCCGTCCGTGCAGAAATGAAGAATAGCCACCTCCTGGGGGGAACATAATTGCAGGCTGAGTATAGCTCTCGCTAAAAATCATGCCATAGAAGGCACTGTCGATTATATTACCAATTGCTCCGGCCATTATAGCACTTACAGCCAGAATCAGTCCTATATTGGCCTTTTTCTCAATTATTGAATTCAGGAACCACCCAATTCCGAAAATAGCTATTATTCTGAAGATGCTCAGAATCAGCTTCCCGGGCTTTCCTCCCATTTCCATTCCAAAGGCCATCCCATTGTTTTCTATAAAGTGAATCATGCCCCATTTACCAAACAGATGAAGTTCCTCACCAATTAAAAAATGTGTTTTGATCCAGATTTTAAGAATCTGATCAGCCAGCAGTATAAGTAAAATCAGAAATATTGCCTTCTTCCCGGATGACATCAGCTTTTTTTTAATTCAGGGGCGAAAAATAATAAAAAAAGAGAAGAGTCTTTTGTTTAATTTTAAAGAAATTAAAAGAGAAGGTAATTAAATTGGTATTTACCAGGTTATTAATAAGAAAAAAAGATGTCTAGAAAGAGTGCAATTGTATTTGGCGGAACAGGCCTTATCGGCAGAGCCGTTATTGATGAGCTTGTTGATTCAGATTTATATAATACAGTGTTGTTTTTTGTCAGACAAAAATCAGGTTTCAAAGCTGATTCTAAAGTGAATGAAATCATAATTGATTTTAATAACCTTGAGAGTTTTTCAGAGTACATCAAGGGAGATGACATGTTTATTTGTCTAGGGACCACAATTAAGAAGGCAGGATCAATTAAAAGGATGGAAGAGATAGATCGGGACCTTCCTGTTAAAATAGCCAATCTTGCCTCAGCAAATCAGGTAAAACGGCTTGCTGTTGTTTCATCTATAGGAGCAGACGCCCGTTCTTCAAATTATTATTTACGGATAAAGGGAGAGATGGAAAGGAGAATTCTGGAAAAAGATTTTGAAACTCTTGCTATTGTACGTCCCTCTTTGCTTCTGGGTCAGAGGAAAGAGAAAAGATTTGGAGAATCTGTCGGGAAGGTATTTATGAAACTGTCAGGAAGTCTACTTTTTGGTAAGTTCAGAAAGTACAGGGCAATTGAAGGTAAATCTGTTGCAAAAGCTATGGTCCGGATACTTAATATCACAACAGGCAAAGCGATTTACGAATCTGACGTTTTGCAGAGAATGGCTGATCAGAAATAAAAAATCCCGGAGGTTCCGGGATTTTTCTTAATTTCTTTTACAGGCAAGTTGTATTTACCCGGGTTGCATCCCAGCATTGCCATTGCCCGTCAAGATAATCTGAGCTTTTAATTCTTCCGTTCTTACTTGAAGAATTCCATTCGATATTAACATCAGAGAATCTGGCAAGTGTACTGCTGTAATAGTGAATTTTAAAATATGCGTTTAGTGCATTGCTGGTCAAACCATACTCAATATAAGCTCCATTGCTTGAGCCGTTTTTAAGGTATGTATATTTAACTTTTCCAATTGAAGTGCCTGATTTTGTCCAGTCAATCTGAAGAATTGGGGACTGCACAAGATTGCTTTCTGATAATGTCCATTTACCTCCTGTTCCATCCAGGTTGGAAGTACCTTCAAACCATTTAAATTCCGAAAAAGCGTCGGTGCCTTCCCTGGCAATGTACATCTCCCATTTTACTTCCGTAGCTCCTATTTCTCCTGTCAGTCTTGCTTTGTAGCTAATACCTGCAGCACTTACATTATAACTCCACTGCCATTTCTTGTCTGAAAGATAAACGGGATCCTGATCAACTGCAACTTTAAAAGAAGCCACAGGGATAGCCAGGGTAACTGCAATAAGGGTTCTCCATGTTCCGACAATCGTTGCAGCTGTTCCCCAGTTGAGGTTTTCCACCCCTTTATTTTCAAAACCAGTATTGCCAGATTTGACATTGTCAACAAAATTACTGAAGTCAACCTGCATCGATTCTGCCGGAGGAAGAGTCGGAGGATCTCCTTTGTCCTTTTTGCAGCCGCTGAAACTACCAGCCATCAGGACAGTAACCAGTATCAGGGACAAAATTTTTTTCATAGTATAATATATTTTGTAGTATAACTATAACGAAAATAAATTCAATATGTTTTTATAATCTATTACAAAGATATACAGAGGGATTTAATAATTGTACAAAAAACCTGTAAATCTGTATCTTCTGCTGACTTAAATATTATTAAATAACCTGAAATACTGATATTGCAATCAGTAAAAGCATTATTAAAAGACCATATGAATTAATAAGTATCATGGCGTCTTTAATCTCTTCATGTTTCCAGGATCCGTACAGAATCCTGTGAAATAGTAAAATAAAAGTAATATTCAGAAGTGAAAAGGGAATCAAAAATATTTTGCCGAAAGGGTCGGTGACAAGAAAGAATACCAGGATCAGAATACTTGAAACAAGGACCCAGAAAAATACAAGATTCTTAATTTGGCTGTCATCAAGGTAAGTGGCAATAGTTGCTATTCCTGCTTTTTTATACTCTTCACCATATCTTGCAATAATCAGCCAGAAGTGAGGTACCTGCCAGAGAAACATAAAGGCAGAAAATGTAAGAATATCAGGATGTAATATATTTCCACCTGCTGATGAATAACCTATCATGGGAGGAATAGCACCAACAAGACCTCCCGGAATTATAGATAATACAGATATTCTTTTTAATCGTGTATAAACAAAATTATATAAAACGACTGTTATAATACCGAATAATACAGGGGTGAAGCCATTCTTATAAAGAAATACTATTCCTGTGGAAAAAAGCAAGACAGATATAGTTAAAGCTTCTGTTTCTGACATTCTGCCTGATGGTACTGGTCTGTTTTTTGTCCTTTGCATCAAAGAATCAGTCTTCCTCTCAGAATACTGATTTAATGCAGCAGCCCCGGCAGCCAGTGAAAATACACCTGCACCTAAATAGAAAAGATTAATTCCAATAGTATTGCCAGCAATAAAGTAACCTGTTATTGAAGAGAGAACTACAGCAAGAGAAAGTTTATACTTAATAAGTTCAGAATAAACAGAAAAACTTTTCATCATATTACTTTTCTACTGACAGAGATTTCATATACTCTGTTATTGTTTTAATATCCTCCTCCTTCAGAAGCTCTTTATAAGATTTCATGAGACCCTTAGCATATCCTGAAACTACCTGCGAATCAGGATCATAAATTGAATTTCTAATGTATTTCTCATCAGCCTTGACAGTTATCTGATTAGTTCCTTCCATTACAGCTCTTTCTGAACCAAAGATCCCCTTAAAGGAAGGGCCAACCAATTTAGAACCATCAACAGAATGACAGGCTATGCATCCTGTGTTCCTGAGTAAAAGATAGCCGTCAGGTTCCGGCACAACGGCTTGTGCCTTAAATTCATTGAACCATTTATCATAATCAGCCTGTTCCATAACCTTTGCTTTTGCAAGCATGGATGAGTGAAGCAATCCACAATATTCGGTACACAGGATTTCATATTCACCCACAATGGTTGGAATAAACCATAAATAGGAATTATATCCCGGAATGACATCCTCTTTTACTCTGAATGCAGGAATGAAAAGACTGTGATTTACATCCTCCGACTTAAGGTTTATTCTTACAGATTTGTTTACTGGTAAAACAAGATCTGGGCTTTTTATCCCATTTCCGTAATCAAATTCCCATTCCCACATTCTTCCTATTGCCTGAACAACCATTGCATCTTCCGGGGGCTTTCTCATTGGGGCAAATCCCGACCAGCCAATATAGAACATAATCATCACAATGATAAGGGGAATTACTGTCCAGATAATCTCAAGTGTGACACTTCCTGTGAATTGCTGTGGCGCCTTTCCTTTTTTTCTTGAAAAATGAATAACTGTCCAGATCATGAAGGCGGTTATTCCGACTATGAAAATAAAGGCTATTGAATAGATAAAAATGAAAGCCTTATCTACTCCTTCTGCCAGATTTGATGCTCCTGTAAACATAGCTTTTACCTTAAGTAGTAATCAATAAATGTGATGATAATAATCAGTGCAAACAACACAAAAACTCCGCCTACCATGGATTTGATAAAAATTCCTTCATACTTCACATGCATAAAGTTAATAATGACTGTTGCCACTTTTATGCTTGCAATAATAAGAGCTGCTGCAACCGTAAAGGCCCCCAAATGCCATCCGGTAGCCGCAACTGAAATTGTTGTAAGGATAAGCAACGCTATCAGCACTACTGCATGAGATGTATAGCTTGATATATGTGTTTCTTCGTTTTTCATGAGTAATAAGCAGTTTTTAGGTTATCAGATAGAGTAAAGGGAAGAGGAATATCCAGATCAGGTCTACCAGATGCCAGTAAAGACCACTGTTTTCCAGATGCAGATAATGATGCTGATTAACGGAACCCTTCTTAATTTTAACTATGTTTATGGAAAGGAGGATCATTCCAATAAAAACATGTAATGCATGCAATCCTGTCATCATATAATATAATCCAAAAAACAAAAGCTCGCCCTGTGGAAGATTCTTAAGTACTTCAGATCCTGGATATATCTTGAATTGAAACTTATGAGACCATTCGAAGTACTTATTAAGCATAAAAAGTCCGGCAAGTAATATTGTTATGCTAATCAGGAATATTGCAAAATTCTTCTGGTTTTTTTGAATTGCAGTGATTGACATGGCTACAGTCATACTGCTTACAAGAAGAAATACTGTATTAAGGGTTCCTATAAATGTGTTCAACTCTTCTGCAGCATGATGAAAATCATGCGAATATTTCACCCTGAAGACTGCGTATACCAGGAATAATCCACCAAAAAGGAACAGCTCAGTAAACAGGAATATCCACATACCCAGTTTCCCGGTTTCACTCTCGATTTGTTCGCTATGAATTGTCTGAGTTGACATATTTTGTTTGCTATTTGTTATCAGAGGTATTGCTAAAGATATAGGGCTGCGCATCAATCACCGGAATTTCTACAAAGTTATCATGTGGAGGAGGAGATGGAATCTGCCATTCCAGGGTAACTCCTTTCCATGGATTTGATGGAGCGATTGCACCTTTCCTTGCATGATAAATCAGATTATAAACCATGATTATAAGACCAATGAAAAGGATAAAACCACCTATAGTTGAAATTACTTCTCCTGTCTGAAACTGAGGCAGATAATCAAAATATCTTCTGGGCATGCCCTGCATTCCGATAATAAACTGAGGGAAATATAGCAGGTTGAATCCAATGAAAATGATAATACATCCTATATGAGCAATTGTAAGGTTATACATTCTTCCGAACATTTTTGGGAACCAGTAATGTATCCCGGCAAAGAATGCAAATCCCATTCCTCCGAAGATAATATAATGAAAATGGGCAACCACGAAAGAGGTATCGTGAACCTGAACATCTGTTGCAACTGAACCAAGAGTAAGTCCGGTAAAACCACCAATCATGAACAGGAAAATAAAGCAAATGGAATATAGAAGCGGCGGCTTAAGGTCGATTGACCCTCCATACATTGTGGATATCCAGTTGAACACCTTAATTGCGCTCGGGACAGCTACGATGAATGTGAGGAAAGAAAAAAACCATCTTGATCCATAACTGATTCCTGCGGTGAACATATGATGGCCCCATACAAATGATCCTACAAAGGCAATTGCAAGACTTGAAAACAGAATTGCAGTATATCCGAAAACAGGTTTCTGGCTGAAAGTCGGGAAAATCTCGGTTACAATTCCCATTCCAGGCAGAATCATAATATAAACAGCGGGATGGGAGTATATCCAGAAGAGATGTTGAAACAGAACCGGATCACCTCCCAAAGCAGGATCAAAGAAGCCGATTCGGAGTACCCTTTCTGCAATAACCATTAAAAGAGTAATTCCGATTATTGGTGTAGCGAGAACCTGAATCCACGCTGTAGCATATAATGACCATGGAAATAAAGGCATCCTGAACCAGCCCATCCCCGGAGCCCTCATCCTGTGCATAGTGACTATAAAGTTGAGGCCTGTCAGAATAGAAGAAAAACCCAGAATGAAAGCTGCTATAAGAGCATAAATCACATTAGTTGAAGATTCAGCACTGTAAGGGACATAGAAAGTCCAGCCGGTATCCGGAGAACCTCCTCCGATAAACTGCGACAATACTCCGAAAATGGCACCTATTACATATAAATACCACGAAAAGAGGTTTAGTTTCGGAAATGCGACATCTTTAGCTCCAATAAGAATAGGGAGAAAGAAATTTCCAAATATTGCCGGCAGTGCAGGTATTACAATTACGAAAATCATAATAATACCATGAATAGTAAACATCCCGTTATATGTTTGGGGGCCCATAATTGTCTCCCCGGGGGCAATCAGCTCAATCCTCATCAACAGTCCAAGAATAGCTGCCACAAAGAAGAAGAAAATTATACAGTAAAGGTAGAGGAGACTTATTCTTTTATGATCAGTTGTCAGAAGCCAGGACAGAATGCCTTTGTATTTACCCTGGTACTCCAGATAGCTTATGTGAGATGTGGTTTCAGAGGTATTCATAACTTAGGGTTTTTCATTTTTTGCTTTTTTTGAAAACAAGGATACCAATTATAATAAAAGCAATAATAAGCGTAATGGTTCCTACTATTCTTGTAATCTGAATACTATAGGTTTTGCTTGCTGTATTATATGCAAAACAATACTCAAGGATCCTGTTTATAGTTGGTCTGGCAATTCCTTTCTGAGCCTCAATAATTGCCATCTTTAAATCAAAAGGAAGAAATGTAAGTCCGTAAAGGTACCTTGTAATTTTTCCCTGAGGACTGAGAGCAATTATTGCCGATGCATGGGCAAAGTCTAATCCCTGTGCTTTATATTTGTAACCAACAGCATTAGTAATTAAATTAATATTATCCTGAGTCCCCGTCAGATAGATCCAGTATTTTTGATTTTCCTTGCTTATTTTCTGAACGAAATTTTTCTTCTTTTCCTTTGCTTTTTCAGGGGTATCTTTGGTATTAAAGCTTATTGTGATTATCTGGTAATCTTTTCCAAGAAGAAGATCCGTTTTGCTAACCACATCGGCGACACCATCCATAAGAGGGCTGCAAAGATTAGGACAATCAAAATATACAAAGAACAGGATTGTTGGTTTATTAATTAACTCTCCAAGAGTAACTGTATCACTTGATTCATTCAGGAACCATAAATTCATTGGAATCGTATCTCCCAGTTTTTCAATGATACCAATCTCGATATCTTTATTATTGATAAGGTTGGATTTAACCATCTCCTGACTGAAAATCTGGCAGGAGACAACTATAAAAAATATTGATACAAGTAACTTTTTCATATTTGTTCTATTTGGATACTGATGATTCTTCCTCTGAATATATCCCTGCTATCATTAATGATCCACCCATAAGGGATATATCTTTTAGCAAGGCGATTAACGTTACTGTCTGCTCGTGTCCGTTTATGAGATGAGGTATATGTATTGTAATGATAAAAAGGAATAAAAGTATTGCAAGAATAATAGTTGAGATCTTAATGAATTTCTTCACTATTATACTGATACTTACCGTAATAAGCATAATTCCTGTCAGAATAATTGTATAAGCTCCAAGGGGAATGAATGAGGTAATAATCCCAAGATAATAGTCAAGCATGATGAAGTGGTTAATCCCGAAAACCGCAAAGGGGAGTGCAAAAAGAATTCTTCCGATAGTTGTGATGTTTTTCATACATACGATTTAAGGTGATTTTTAAACTATTCTTCTTTATTTTTAGTAGTCGGATTAACTAACTTTCCAACTATATAGATACTTCTTATTTTCATCAAAACAATTATAATAAACCCCCAGGCGGTCAGTACTCCCAGAACATAACTAAACAATACCCACAGAGGTGCTTTTCTTACATTATTCCACATAGCTCTTTCAGCTACAAGACTCACAGGGGTAGTCTTGATGCCTGCATTTATTAA
>Ga0315272_10000214_pt1 | contig 28138 bp, 36 predicted proteins | sample C3_middle_MG_FD_203918 | JGI IMG/M metagenome (GOLD analysis project Ga0315272, IMG submission 203918) | Sediment microbial communities from Yellowstone Lake, YNP, Wyoming, USA - C3_middle | ecosystem: Environmental > Aquatic > Freshwater > Lake > Sediment | place: USA: Wyoming | collected...
CGAGGTCTAGTACGAATGTTACGCTTTTTAAGTCATCGAAGTATTCAAGTATGAAGCGCATCCTACACGTAACTACGTTGAAGTCGTCCGGGAAGGTCACGTAGGGCATGCCGTACTTGTTCAACACATCGATTATCCTAGCCCTAACCTCTCTCAGACTGTCAATGTTACTAAATACGTATGATGCTACAGGCTCGGGAAGTACGGGGCATGGAGCTAGTATTTCCCTCCATTTCTTCAAGTCAGGACTCCCCATACAGTCATATCTTGTAAATAATGGATTTTTAAACATTAATATTGAGGGGGTACGTCACGTGGCTATTCCTCACTCTTACACGTGCATTGTTTCCTTAATTCCCTCAGTATCAATATGTTTGTGCACTTGACATAGTCAATAAGACCATCTAACATACCAAACACTGTCACCACCGATGCACCAACCATGCATATCATTAGGAACGTAATCCAAAATGATAGTAGCATGTCAGAGTAACCTGATAGCCACAGCGCAATAATAAGGATAAGTATCAATGAGTTGTAAATTATAGATGATATAGATACACTCTCCAGTATGTGGTCGCATCTCTCTAGTATCTCCTCGTAATCCATGTCGCTTTCCATACAGTCTTACCTCATATGTAATGGGTTTTTAAACGTAGCATTGATAAAAATGGGCGTTGTCATCGATAACGGGCTTCATCACGTAACGTCAGAGACCCGAGTTTTAATCATCCAGGTTTGGTTTTAAATTAAATTGAATCAAAGCCAACTCACTCGTACTCTGCTCCCTCGATTATTTTCGTCCCACTCTCTATCATTCGCAATAGTTGATTAACCTCGTCCTCGCTATAGACCCTGTCAAAGTTTGGATGTGGCAATGTATGGTATGATGGTAGCCATGCATATATGTCCTTCAACATTGACGGTACTTGTTGGTTTAGTAACCAATCACCGTGCTCAAACATTATTTCCACTGAGTTACCATACGTCACCCTGCAATCATTATCGATTACCATATACTCTGCACGTATCACATATGGTGGTTCACTCTTTGTCCAGTATTTACACTCAATGATTATGTATTTGCCGGGCAGTAAAGTATAGACATACTCGCCCGAAACCCTATCTCCCTGCCTAGAGATGGGCTTAATGAACTTCCGCCTTTTTATGGAAAAGAGCAGTGACAAGACTTTAATATTCGTCGTTGCCCTGTAACTCCCAGTGACATTACACAGATTTTGTTTTTGTATCTCCTGGTTCCCAGGTTGTGTTTGCCCCTCCATACAGCCTTATCTTCTAAACCACGTGCTTATAAACATTTCTCTATTATCACTACGGTGTTCTACACCCTAGGCTCGAAGGTCCCTGGGTCTTAATAATATAATCTTAATAATATAATAGGTTTATTAAGTGGTGATTGCATGGGTATGGTTGATGGCGTCGGGTAGTGAATTCCTAATGGAAAGACTTGCACGTGAAACGATGATTGAGAGAAATGCCCTGATGGCACTGCGTTATCATGCATCGGTAATATGCGTATCGCCGAGGTGGTCCTATGCATCTTGAAGATTATTACAAAAAGTATAGATTACGGGCAACGTTTTTACGGATGGATTGGTATGAGATGCATGGTACCGTGTATACTCCAGAAAAAGAAAAGGGGTCTCAAAAGTCCGAAAAGAAGGATGGAAAGATTGATAAGTAATACATCATCTTGGTCAAGCAATCATCACCAGTGCTCGTTTACTCTGATTAAGTATGTGAATGGGTTGTTGCTTAGTCATCACCTTATGTGTCTATCCATTATCATGTCTATGTCCAGGATGATCCCAACTAATTGTTTCCTTATTTCTTCGAGTTCATCCGCAACTAGGCGGTCTGCATAGGCCATGGCCCGCTTTATGTTCTCGAGAGCATCCTCTAGCTTTCTTCGTGCATCGGCTAGTTCATTCATGACGACTATTGGGTCCATGCAAAACCCCGTGCCCAACATCCTCAACTCATTTATAAATTATTGTCTGCATAAGTTGTGATGTCCTGTCTCTCTTTTGTTCGGTAAATCTTTATTAAATTGTGTAGTGTTTCTTTGCTTGCTATGGATGAACGCAGGAGGAAGACATTGGCTTTGTTAGGCGCAATTACCTCCCTACTCGGTGCATCCATACTAAGTACTAAAATGCTGACGGAACGACACGTGGAGGTTGTTGAGCGAATAATCAACCAGACGATTGTCAAGCAACCAATCAACCAGACACAAGTGATACAGCAGTTACAGCAGTACAGTACATACGTCACGAATTACTGGGATGCCGATGCCGTCGTCTATTCACAAAACAATAATTACTATGCTGAAACACGCGATGGAACAACAATATGTACTGGCTCACCAACGGCTTGCATACAAGAGGCTATTGATTACGTCGCTCAACTTGGTGGTGGTAAAGTATTTATTAGAGGAGGTACATATACAGTTAGTACAACGATTCAGGTGAAATCCAATGTTGTGCTGGAGGGAGAGGGTATTGATATAACTGTTTTAAAGGCTTCTTCACCAAGCTTCGGCACGGTGATAGACATTGATTCGCAGAGCAATGTAGCTGTCAGGAGGTTAACAATCGATAAGGGTGGTACTCAGGGACTTAGTGATAATTGGCATAACATGGGCTTGTCATGCGAGAACAGCAACTTTGTGCTTGTAGAGGAGGTTAAGGTCCAAAACACTCCTAATTATGCAATGGTGTTTGGTGGTCGCAAGGATGCTGGAGATATTAATAATGCACCTTATGTACCATGTAACAATGTTGTTGTGAGGAGGTGTAGAATCATAAACAGCTACAAGGATGGCATACACTTCTTTGGTGGTAGCAACATAGTTGTCAAGGATAACTACTTCGAGCATCTAGTTGACGACGCAATAGCTTTTGGAGCAGATCAGAACTACCCAGTTAGCAACGTGCTTATCAAGGACAACATAGTCAAGAACTCAGCATTTCAATGGACAAATGGAACAAAGCTTCACAGTGGATGGAATAAAGCATCTACACCTGCTTCAGGTATTTTCAGCAACATTGTTATCACGGGCAACATATTTGTGGAGGTTGCTCAGTATGGCTTTATTATATCGCTTGAGAATCCAGACTACCCAGTACCAGACATGGCTCAGAACATCATTGTTGAGAATAACGTCTTCAAAAATGCCTACATCAACAGTGCTAAGAACCTGGTTTTCAGGGGTAACAGTGTCGGGTATATTGTCGTATCCGATGGTGCGACGTATGTTAGTGCATATACAGGTGCAAGTAACATATTGATTGAGGGTAACACTGTTGGTTCCATTACTGTTAAGAGTAGTTCGCAAACAATAAGCTATGTGGTGATCAGAGGCAATATTGTGTCAAACAATATTAATATTGGTGGTGATGCAGGGACAGTAACTGACATTGCAATTATCAGCAACTTTGTTGGAGATACTATTGCTGTTCCTGGATACCCAGGCACAACGTCAGGGACTTTGAAGAGGATTGCAATAGTTGGTAACGTTGCTAAGCGGATAGATATCAACTCGCCTGCACAACTAGTCACAGTTGTTGGCAATACACTGTTTCCAGGCTCGGATAACAATGTTCGCGTAGCTGGATTATCAGGTGCACCGCCAACAGATGTTGTTGTAGCCTTCAATGTCGCTGACGGTGGAGGTGCTGACTGGAACAACTTCATAGCAGGCTACGAGGGTGGTGCGAAGGTGGCTAGCCGAGTGCTGTTCATAGGCAACATAGGCAGGAATGCTAAGAACTATGTCGTTGCATCCAACCCTAACTGCACAGAAATATACATGATGTTCAACCATGGTGACAAATCTATACAGGTATTGGGTGATGTTAAGTTGTTCAGGAACCCAATATACAAGACAGAGACCAGTGGTGTTGCAACAATATCAGCTGGCTCAACACGTGTAACAGTATCACATGGCCTGGCAACAACGCCAAGCAAGGTCTTGATAACACCATTAGCTCAACCACCTGGAAAGATATGGGTTGAGAACATAACATCAACAAGCTTCGACATAGTGACTGATACAGCACCAACATCTAACCTTAATGTTGCTTGGTACGCAGAAGTCTAGCATGTAAGCCACATCATATAAAACTTATTAAGTACATGTGTTTTTCCTTACGCAATATGGGTGCCCTGGAGTTTTTAGAGGTGTTGTTTGGTGTGTTGGGGATAGTGCTTGGGGCTTTGGTTATTGGTCACGTGCTTTTTAATGTAGCGTTTCCGTCACTACCGTTCATGACAACCACCACGCTCCTGTACACACTGTGGTTCCTCGTTGCCATTAACTTGGGGTTGTTCCTCTATGAGGAGGTTAGAGATGTGATTTACATATGATTTGTTTGATTCGTTAGTTTTAAAAGCCAGGTTTTGATTCTTGTCTTGTATGGGTGTCGTATTGATTATTGATACGCAGACCTTGATTCTAATCATCATAGCGTTTATCATCCTCATTATTTGGGGCCCGAGTAAGATTCCCCAATTGGCTAGGAGTCTTGGCCAGGCAGTTAGGGAGTTTAGGCGTGGTGCCCGTGAGAGCGAGCCAGAGCCAGAGCTTGTCGAAATAGCCAAGAAGCTTGGTATAGACCCGACCGGTAAATCAAGAGATGAATTATTGATCGAGATAAACAATAAATTATCCCAACAAAGACAAGGCACAGCCAAGGTCTCGGTCGACCCCAAGGTTCTCGAGATCGCCGAGAAGCTTGGCATAGACACGAAAGGCAAATCTGAGGAGGAGTTGATAAGGGAGATCAATTGGAGACTAAGCAATAAGTAGGGTTTAACCCAGCTTTAGATTGGTGGTTAAATGCACATATATCTGGTATATCTGGTTCTCAATGAACAGACGGGGCTACTACTATTCCTATTCCTACTAGTGCTTGTTACTTGGAAACCCGAAACATTGCCAACAATAGCGAGAAAACTAGGTAAATGGTACAGCTGGGCTCGGAAATCCTTGAATGAATTCCTCAAGGAATTAAATGAACCCATATATGAGATGAGTCAATTGGTAATGAACGACGTAGACCTAGACATACTGAGGATTGCTAGGGCGTTGAATATAGACGTTAGGGGTAAGACGAGGCAGGAAGTCATAAATGAAATATTGAAAAAGCTTGGGGAGGGTAAAAACGGCTAGGTCCTGGGCATTTTCCTATAGATGTTCTTGCTCCATAGGTATCCCACCTCGAATAGTGCTATGAACATTATGAACCAGAGCAGCGTGCTGACAAGCGTGGGGTCTGGGTTTACTAGGGCTATTACGAAGAGTACTCCGAAGTAAATATATGGTCTATTCTTCGAGAGGGTATCCGGCGTTATTAAACCGGTTTGTGTCAGTAGGGCTATTATCACGGGCGTCTCGAATAGGAAGCCTGCAAAGAGTAGTGTGGCTATGAATGTGCTCAAGAATCCACTTGTTGTTAGTAACTGTATGAAACCAAACAGGCAACTCCAGAATAGGCTTATTCTTAATAATGCTGGGAAGACTAGGTAATAACCAATGAAGACGCCCGCGTAAAACAGCACAGTGGCTATCCAAATGTATTTCCTAATAGCCCTCAATTCGTGTTGATATAGGGCCGGTTTCACGTATTGATAAATCTCGTAGATAAGCACGGGTATTGTCACGAGGAGCGCAATGACTATACTCAACTCCACACTGAATACGAAGGGCCCAAGAACCGTAGTTGATATAATGCCTATGGGTTGTGCCGTCCCATTCGTGATTGCTACATAACCCGAGGCGCACTTCACGGAGCTTACCGAGGAGTACACTAGGTTTAGTATGTAGTGCCTGAAGATGTACGCGATTATTGGGTAGTACTCCATGGTGAAGAACCCTATGATGGCTTGGGTCACATTGTGGCTATGGTAGTCGGGCATGGGTAGCCAGAGGATCATGAAGACTATTGCGAAAACAATCAAGGCCCTCCTTAATCTAACGCCTAACTCCCTAACATGCTCCCAAATGGGTAACTCCCTATCATAAGGCGGTGACTCACTACTCATTACTAATACTACCATAGAAACAACCAATAAATCCTTATTTATTACTAGTGCTAGGTTTCTCCTAGTATGGTGGTGAGGATTAGGTACTTGGTGCTTGCTTTGGTTGTTGCATTACTCGTTAGTTGTGTTGCTTATGCATATCCGTGGATGCTGGTGAGTAAGTACTACGCCATGCAACCAACCAACCAACCAATATCGCCAACAAACACACAAGGCTACTTGGCTCAACTGCCCCAGTGCTATATCAGAAACAATCCATACAGTGGTGGTGGGGCGACGGGAGCCACGGGCACGGGTGGTTTGTTCAACTGCGTGGCGATTAAGTATGGGGCAATTTCGGCAGTAGTCTGGCTCTACGAACCAGGAGGTGGGCAAGGGGTACTGCTCTCATTCCAAAACTACCAGTACACTGGATCTCCTTCTGATTGGACTCCTTGGCTTTACGTGGGGAAAAATGATGTGTTTTACGCAGGGGACCTCGCATACGGAAATAGAATATTTTCTGTTTCAAAGCCGATAAGCCCTGGCTGGCACATGGCTGTAATAGAAGAATGGGCAACTTCCACATCAGGTCCCTACTACATAGCCCTCTACCTAGACGGGGATTACATTGGGCAATCTTCAGCAAGTGGTCTACCCCAATTGTTTGGTTGGGGTATGTACCCATATAACTACATCGGCACTGGCTATACAGCAGGTGGTTGGCCATACGGCAATGGTGGCTGGTTCTTCTTCAATGGTACCATCGCCTACGTTGCTATCTACAACACAATCCTGAACAGTACACAGGTTTGGCAACTCTATAGCGTAGGCTTCCCGAATGAGTTGTTTGCTCAAAACCTCGTTGTTGCCTACCTCCTCGTGAACAACACGGCAATCTACCAAGGGCCTCCCCCTGTTTACACTGGTTCATGGAGTAATTACTACTTTGTGCCCTGGTTCGTGAACTATGCTCTACTTAGCCAGGCAGGTATCACAAACCCGCAGGCAATTACTATCATACCCTCTGGTTCGCAGGGGCTTATCCCCAGTACCCAGTTCCTCGGTCCCATACCCAACAATTTGTTCTCATGGTGTAGGTTACTACAGAATGTTAGTGTTTCAGTACCAAGCCACGTCTATGTGAACCAGTCATTCACTGTGAGCGTTACGTTGATTACCAACACGCAGATGCAGTATGAGTTGCCTTATTGGTTTCTGATTAGTATCAATGGTACTAATGAGTCCTCGGTATTGAGCATTGATGCTTGGGTCTTCAGTAGTGATGCTGTGAATGCCTACACGTTCGTTAACACCACCACTTTGATTGCCCCACCAAAGCCTGGTAATTACACGGTCGTGGTGTCACTACCTGTCTGCAACATGACATGGACCAGGCAAATCACCGTAGACCCGCTACCAAGTACATCGAGTAGTAACAATACCTCGACACCAACCAACTCGACAATCAATACGCCACCTCCACCACGTGACTCGAGTAACTCAACATCAACAACATCGACTATTAGTTCCAGCTCCAGTGGCTCAAGTACTTCCTCAGGCACGGCATCATCAATACTAACGAATCTATCGGCAACACTAAGTACTGCGTTGACGTACCTAACCACCCCAATCGTGATTGTAGTACTAGCACTAGTGATAATAACTGTGGCGTACGTAGTTTATAGGAGGTCTACGGTCGTAATCAAACTGTAATTCAACCCACCTTGTTTAAAAACTCAATCTTAAACCTCTCTTTATCCTAGTGCTGATCAAGCCCCTACCTCTGAGACTTGGTGATGAACGAAGTCATCGCTGAGTGTAAGCGAAATGTTTATAAACCCGTGACTTAGGAGATAAGATTGATGCAGTACCTAACCAATGCCTTCTCGGTCCAAATGATAAAAAATCTGCTGAGTTACGGCACTGAGGTTCCGGTTTACTTCAGACTGTTAACGCCGGAGGAGTTTGCGGTTAAGTTGAAACTATACTTTGTCAATGCGCTTGGTCACCCAGGCGTAGTAGAGTACGTGAATAAGCGCTTTGGGCTAAACTTGAAGGTGAATAGGATTACCATAACGCTTAACCACGGCGACACCGTACTCATTATCATGCCAAACACTGAGCGATTACCACCAGGCACAGAGCTGAACGCCGAGACAATGTTTGAACTTGAGAAGCAGGGCTTAATCCTATTCATCGAGGCTAGGGTTCCGTAACCACTCGTTTAAAACCCATGTTTTCAAAATCCTCAAAATCATCCCTTTTTCATAACCTTCGAGCCTAGGGTGTAGAACCATGCATCCTAACCATCTTCCCAGCCGTATCGAGTCTGCGTTGGGTAGTTTCGACCAAGCCTATGAGGAGGGTATTCGCCACTTCATCCTTGCCTATTCCGGCGGTAAGGACTCGACAACAGTTGCCATACTGCTCTACGAGTGGTTGCTCAGTCGTAAGCCTAGTGATGTCGCTGTGACTGTGGTTCACAACGACACCCTGTCCGAGCTAATCGAGGTTGAATCATGGGTTAGGGGGTTCATGGATAATTACGTCAATAAGCTCCGTGAGTTGGGTATTGTAGTTAATGACGTAATTTTAACGCCTAAAATCACTGATACGTGGTATTGGAGGACTATTGTGCGTGGTTACTCGGCTCCCAACTTTAAGTATAGGTGGTGCGTTGATTTACTCAAGATAGCCCCACTCAAGTCATTCCTATCCATTAAGTTTGATGATTATGTGAACTACATCGTCGTTGTTGGGCTTAGAGAGAGCGAGTCAACATATAGGGTTCAATCCGTGCCGAATCGATTCGGTTCCTGCATCTCTAACCAGTCATGTGCTGGTTACTACATAGCGATGAACAATGACATACCCAAGTTGGCACCTATCCGTGATTGGGACGCCAGTGACGTCATGGCTTACCTAACTACGCAAAGGCACTTCAACGTTGAGCCGTTGTTGAAGCTCTACAATGTAAATGCCAGGTTTGGTTGTTGGCACTGCACCTTAGCCTCTCATCGAATCCGTCGAATGCCTAATCCATATTACGATGTCGTTAGGTTGCTCTACCGCTCGGTTACGGACTTACTAGAGTTTAGGACAATCGATGCTAAGCACCATAGAGCCACGGCTATCAATGAGTACGGCAGATACGTTATTTGGAAATCCCTGGAAATAGCCAAGAGATTGAGCGGTAAGAGTCTATTCTATGGGCTTGATTACGCCAAGGTTAAGGTTCACTCTAAAACATACTCACTGCGTGAGTTATTCTATGAATTGCCGTGTAAAGATGCTGACAGGATTATCAAAATACTCGATGACAGTGGCAGGTTCATCTCAATGTGCAGGATACGCAATGCCAAACCGAGCAATGACATGCTCCAAAGATTGGCTTGGTGGTCCAGGTCGCTTGTGAATAACCTACCCGACAACGACCCAATAATCGAGACTCTAAACAACGTCCTAAACAACCTATAAGTTAAACGCACTTTTCAAAACAATAAGGTTTAAAAGGTGGTTTAAGAGTGACCCATTGCCCACGGGGCTGGTGAGCAACCCCGAGGGAATACTCATCAGCGGTAGCCTCATCATCGGTAGTCTACACGCCCCGTGGGCGTGATACTGTGTTAAAGTCAGCGTGGACAGAACTCCCTGGTAAGGTTTAAAAGATTAGGACAGTATTGTTGATTAGCCCACGGGGCTGGGTGCATACCCGCTGGGTCCGTAACCCTAGTTGAGCCGAGCGGTTGAGCCAGGTCCACCAATGCCCCGTGGGCGTTAAGTTACCAGTTAGCGTGGCTTTGATGAAACTCTCTCCTAACGATGTAATCTATCGTCTCTCTAATAATCCTTCGGATTGTTCTCTCGATAGCGTCGATACTATTCATGCATTGGTACTCCCACGTCCATACTCGTTTCAATTGCCCCTCGTGTATGTAAAACAATGACGCTAGAAATCTAGATTCAAACCGCTTCTTAACCCGCCTTATACGCAATAGATAGTAGTTCATGCATACGTCTAAATCCCAGACCTTGAAGAACCTCACGTCGTGCCTGTATACCTTGCCTGGTATTGGGGTTCCCGATAAATCGAATACGTAGTAGTCCCTGTAGCCATCGCCACTATAGATACGTCTGATTAACCTGAATTTTTTACACGGCATGGTCCTCATGTTTGTTCACCATCGCATGTTTTGCTCACGTAAACCTTAACTTTTGTGATGTTAGGTCTTTGCCCGTTTTTCTTAACCATGACACAGAATCCACGTTTCTTGAACTCCTCGATTACGAAATCAACCAACCAACTCAGTCGAGTAATTCTCCATCCTCTTCTCTCAGCAATCTGCGTTGCGAGACTCTTTATTGTCGGTCCCGTCAGTTTGATTGTGTCTCTGTGGTGTATATTCACTACGTAATCGTCCCAATGCCTGAGTATATAGTTAACAATAGCCTTTGCCAGCTTGGCGTAGTTTTCCTTATTTTTCCTGTTATTGTTATCGACACCACCAATCTCCCTAAGGAATTCCATAAGGACTTGATTGAGAGGGTGGTTTTTGTTCAACTCATACTCAACGCGTCTCCTGCCTCTGTACTCAATAATCAAACCATGGCTTATCAATGGCTTGAGCATTAATTCGGTAGGTGCACCATTGATGGTATTGCATTCCTTCGATAAGTCCGTCTTCGTCATTGGACCACGCATCAATGCGATTATTGCTTTCATCCTTGATTTAGTCCCTAATAGCGTCCTTTCAAACACATCCCACAGGTTCTTCTCATGTAGCGTGTTTATGAATTTGGCTAGTTTTACGGTGAATTCATTCTCACTCAACGTTATGATGTTATCTCTTCCGTTGTTGCTCTTTTTAATCAAGCCAACTCGCTCCAGATAGTTCAATGCCCTCCTTATCGTGCTATCACTATATCTATAGTCTAGCAATGCCTTCAACTCACTTGTGGTTAACTCACGGTGCTTCGCCAATAACACCATTATCCTAAATACCAATGATTTTCTAATCAATTCTTCAATGAGTAATTCTGCGTTGTTCATAACCACCACCTCAGTACGACACTAGTCCCCATTCTTTTGCCAAATATGAGAATCTGTAATCGGCTAATACCCACACTGCACGGTCCTCATTGCCACGTATAGACCTACCGCCTGCCTGCATCACGCTCATCCACGCTTGTGTTTTCATATACTTCCACTCGTTCAATCCACTAGCTCTTATTTTGTCCCTTGTGTAGTCATCCTTAACGTTTGGAAATGGCACGCCCATGAAAATCACGTACTTAATCAATGACTTACCGTCCTCAACCAACTCTATACCCTCAACCAATGAACCACCATTAAACGCATGAATAACTAACTTCTTATTCTCCTTAGCAAGCTTCATCAACACTGGTATGTTCCTAACCTCGCCCTCTCTCACCTGCTTTATGCCTGGTGGTAGGTCCATCATTAGGTTAGCAATGTCAATCATCATCCTGGCGTTTGGATATACGAGTAGGTATACGCCGTCCTCGCCGTTCAGGATTATCCGCTTGGCTATGTCCGCATATTTCCTAAACATCTCCAAGGTCCTGTGCTTAAACTCACTAGTCACCTCGGTGATTACCTTAACCTCACGGTGCCCAATCCTGACTTCCCTGCTTAAATCAATGTAGTAATCCACGTTAAGACCCCATACTTTTTCGATATATTCTTTGTCAGGCAGTGTTCCGCTCATCAATATCCATGGACCATTAAACCTGGAACGTGCCATGGCAATTATTGGCGCTGGGGTCACTGGCTTTATCGATACGTAAACCTCGTCTTCCTCTTTTGTTATGTAAAAATTCCACGAAGAGGGTTCTATCAATGACAGTAACTGCTCCCTGTACTCGGGCGCACCGGTCTCCTTGTACTTATACAGCGTGTAGAATATACGTGAGTTCGTGATAAACGAGCGTATAATCCTGGCTCGTGATACCAACTCCTCAACTGCTACCAACCGCATGATTAAACTACTGAACTCCTCGAAACTCAGCGTTAACTCATTGATGTGCTCCAACCTTAAACGTCTATATGTTTTTTCCGTAACGTCGTACTCCCTAGCCAACTCCTTAATCCTGTCCCTCATTTTCGCTATCATTCGCTCACCATCCTGCTTATCTTTGGGAAACTCGTTACGGCAATACTCAATTGCTTCCCTAATCATCTTCTCGGCTTCCTCATCATCAATGCCCCTAAGCTCGGCTATGTCCAAAGGATTCGGTGGTTTCTCAAGCAATTGCTTACAGTACCTGGCACCAAACTCCAGTACTCGCTCCATCCTCTTAACGCCCAACTTACGCTCCCACTGGTCGCTCAACCTGTCCAAATTGTGAGCCTCGTCAATAATAACGGCTATCTTAACCTCCTTCTCCCTCTCCGCCATGATTTCATCCTCAATCTCAACACCGATTGGGTAATCCTCGTCATATGCGCTCAAAATTGACTCGAAAACAACTGATGGGTAAGAGAATATGTATGGGTATGTACCAATAAGCAGTAGTCTCCTACGTAGCCTTATAACGCCTCGTGCAATCACCTTCTCGATGTCATATGTACAGTGAGTGTCGTTTAGTCTCCCCATTAACTCGGCTACGTACTCCTTGGGTGGCAGGTTGGGATTGGTCTCGATAAACGCGTTCAACCATGCGTCAAAGTAACGCGCAAGGTGTATATTCGCCTTCTCATCGTGAGGCAGTGCGAATAAACATTTATTACAACTCACGTCCAAGTCCTCAATGCCCAACTCCCTCAATGCTTTGGTTTCATCATCACTCAATAAACGGCAGTGAACTGCCTTAGCCACGAATGCCAACGGCACAACATCAAGGTTGAATTTCCTAACGTCCTCCCAAAATCTAGTCTGCTCCGTCTTAGTCCTAACCCCTGCTATTGCTGTTCCTGCACCATACTCATAGAATGCCAATAAAAGGGATATCAAGGTCTTACCACTCCCCGTGGGTGCCCTAATCGCTATAACAGTATTAGCATTGATATTGCCACCAATAGTATTCAAGATTTTTCTCTGCCACGGTCTCAATGAAATTCCCAGTTGCTTTTCTATTTCCTCAGCACTAACCATTACTCAACACCCTTATCCCTGCATTTAGGCACAGCGTATTTTAGGGGCGCTGGATGGACCTCAAGACCCTCCATGCCTTTTTGCGTGACTAATTCCGTATACGTCCATGCTCCTGACTCCTCAAAGTAATACCACCTACCTATCACCAACTCATAACACTCATAACCCGTGTTTTTAGGACCCCAGTCCCAAACCTCATCCACGTGTTCGTGGTCTGGGCACGGTATTGGTTTCACGGGATTACAATCCATATCCACTACCCTGTACATTCCCTTCCTAACCTTAAGTATGAATTTACCCGTGGGTTGCCCCACGGGGTTACCCTGGGTTTGGTTTTCGCCCACCATACATGTTAATAGAGCACAGGGGGTTTATAAACTTTCTCTCACGTAAATCCACGGGCTCTTAAACATGGTAACGCATAGGGAAAATAATTGAAAAGGATGGTAATGGTTTTAAGGAAATAAACGCTCACAACTCAGTACTAATCAGATATGCATTGATACATGAGTTCCTTAGCTCGCATCAATGCCATATCCACAGTATCCTCGTAGAATGATGCCAGTTCTCTCTTCGTAGCAGTACCATCAGCCATAATGTTATAGCACCATACAGTGACCCTATATGGGTCCACTCTTTTGTTTGGTCTAGAGATGTCCACAACTAAGTACTTGCCACTTTTTAGCACCCAGACATCCTCACCATGTCTCCCAGACCTACTTCGGAATGTGTACTTAGGCTCTATCTCAACTATATCGTTTCCCTCAACAGTGAATACATGCGTTTCATCCCTACCACCCATGCTCGTTTTTCTATATGGTCTCCTGAGTTCGTAGACTTGGTACGATTTTTGCTCGCCCTGGCTCATACACGGTAATAGAGCATAGGGGATTTATAAGCTTTTCTCACGTGGAAACCACGGTCTTATGCACAGTAAGCCCCACACGGGGGTCCATCTATCGAGTCTGACGTGTAGTTTACACGTGTAGAGACAGCACCGTGTCCGTCGTTTCACGGGGTACCGTAACCGACTGACACCTGTAGATTACACCTGTAGAAACCACGGTGACCAAACCCTCATAGAGCCTCATAGGGTTTAGGACCACGGTATTCGATTCTACCGTGTAGACTACAACCGTAAAAAACCTTTAACGTTCATCGATATTCGGTTCTACCGTGTAAGCTACAAGTGTAGAAACCACGGTAAATCCTAATTAATATTAATTATATAATTTGGTATTAATGCGGAGTGTCGTGCTTAGGTTCATACCACCGATAATCATAGGAATTGGATTAGCGATAATGGAGGTCACGGCACAGGCACGTTACGGTTACTTCCCAACACCATGGCTCGTATCAATGATAGCCACGGTAATATCACCATGGCTTGTGGGCATGGTCACAGTTGCAATCGGTGCCTACCTATTCACAATGGTCGATTCACGAATTAATTTCCTAACATTCATTGCCTATGTAATTAATGTGCTTTCGTGGGAAGATATTTGGTACTGGGTAATCCGTTGGCATGCACCATACACGTGGGTTTTCTATGTCTATGGAATTGGCATACCGTACGTGGTTTACTGCGGAATACCAATTATCACAGTTACGTGTTTAATCATTAGTTGCGTGATATTAGTCATGGAAAAGTCTCGTTATATAATTCTCTAATCAGCGATGACCAGGTTCATCACTTATCTCAGTTGGGAAGCAATCATCATTAAGTCGTGCAATAAATACTAGGCTTATATAATATACGTGTTGTGGAAATAAAGAATTAAATGAGTTGGGTTATATTCCACGCAATTGCAAAGACTTTAATCAAGGACCATATGATAAACGGCTTTTCCATTACCCTAAACCTCACGGCTAAGTAGTACATAATAGTTATTATGAGTTGATAAAGCACTACAGCAATCAAGCACGTTAGTTCAACATCACCATAGAATGTAAAGGCAATGTATGACGTGGTTAGGTCCATTGCGTTAAGTATTGACGCAATTTTATAGAATAACTTAATGTTCATGGTTATCACCTAGAACGTGAACGGTAATAATACATATAATACATATTCACAAAATCCTTGCCAATTACATCCATCACATAACGTATCCGCTGTAGTAATCCGGGTTTTTTCACGGTGATTTTGGTATTAACGTCGGTTTTTACGGACCTAGGCTTAGAGCCAGTAGACCTAACAGGCCTTAGGATTTTTTCGACATCAACAGCATTGACATCGTTAACCTTGGGTTTCTCAAGTTTCTCGGGCAGTATATACGCAATGATTTTACCACGATTCACATGAACCTTGGCTTTCGGCTCTCTCTCACTAAGTATTTTCTCTAACTCACGCTCATACCTATCAGCTCGTTCTGGGTCTAACTGCCTTAATCTCTCAATCTCGTTTCTCGCTAATTCAACGTTTTCATCCCAATACCTAGTCTCACGTGGATTTCTCAACGTCCGAAACACCTCGAAAAGCACAACTTCGATGGAGTGTATTTCATCTTCCCTTTGTTTTCTTAATTCCTCGAGCGCCCTGGTTGTCACTTCACGTAGCTCCACTAACTTAGGTCTCAATTCCTTATAATTCCTGATTTGCCTTAACCTACTCTCAGTTACGGGCTTTAGCACATTATTGTCATCAACCTTAGTCTCGGTCGACTTAGTCTCAATCCTAATAACGGGTTTAGGTTCACTCTCAATCTTGATTTCAGGCTTAGTCTCACTTTCAACCTTAGTCTCAACTGGCTTAGGACTTAGTAACAAACTCAACTCATTCTCATATCTGCGTGCTAAATCACGGTTGAACTCACGTAATTGATTTATCAATTCCTTAGCGTATTCAATGGTCTCGTTATCACCCGGGTTTTTCCTAAGGTAATCAAGGACCTCACGTAAACGCGACTCAATCTCGTAGGGCGCCATTTCCATGGCTTTATCAATGTTGTCATATTCGTCATGTACTATGAATTTGCTAAGGACTTTCGATAATGAGTCAACAAACGTGTCCTGACTGTTTAGGTCCAACTCATATATGTCAAAGCTATCAATAAATGATTGAACGTCAAAGTTATTTTCGTTAATGCCCAAACTCTTTACGGTATTGCGGACAATAGCCTGTAAAACAATGTAGTTTCTATTTACGACACGCTTAACGTCCTCATAAGTCCACAAAGTATCCGTTATTTCCTTTACCAATTCCTGCGTTGCGGAATTCATTCCCACCATGCCCTGTATGTATCACAATCATCAACCGTGCATATTTTAACCTTAAACCATATGTATTGTTTGCCATAGAAATTCTCGCTTTTTCTTTCAACTATCTCAACGTCAACTATTTCATTGTTCAAACCATGACGTAACGCATCCATTAAATTGTTGAAAACACGTACATACCTATCAACAGCATCTACATAAACCCAAAGGCCCGTACTTTTATCTATCGATACGAAATACAAACCTTCACGATCCAACTCGATTGTCGTTATTGACTTTTCCAGGTCCTGGATTTTCATCTTCAGGTCTTGGGTCACCATCACGTTAATAGTGCACAATGGGGTTTATAAACCTTATTCTACGTAGAAACTACGATTTTATGCACCGTGAATTAGGAATTGAAAGAACACCGTACTTTCTTTTTCGCTTTCAATTTCCCTATTTCAATCACTCATACATTTCAATTCCTCGGTAAAACCTGTAACGCGCACATTCCTCCTGGTTTTTCCGTATCACGTGGCAAACAACGATACAATACAAACCATTGCATTACGTAAATAAAGCACAATGCTAAATATTGCAATGTAAACAATGTATTTCTGAACGTTACGTGTCATAAATAGAGCACAACCATGACTCATGTATTCTAAGTAATGAGTTTGTAAACATGCATTACAATCAATAGAGCACGTTACTCAGTGTTACAATCTAAGCATTGAATTTCTAAGCATTACGTGACATAAGTAGTGTACAACCATAACACGTGAAATCACGTAATCATTGCATTACGTAAATAGAGAACGTAACTAAGTGTTACAATTTAACCAACGTATTCATAGGCATTACGTGTCATTAATAGATTACGTGTATTGCACACGTAATCTATATAGCGTATTTACAAACCTGTATTGCAAACAATTGGCTATATATTTCACGCAGTGACGTAAATAGAGCACGTAACTAACAATTTACTGCTAAATAACGTACTGATAAACGAGCCGTGATGTAAATAGGTCATGGTAATAACTGTTACATTCTAAATAACGTACTGATGAACGTTACGTTACGTAAATAGAGCATGGTAAATACAGGTGCAATCTAAGTAACGTATTTATGAACAACCATGGCTTTCATAGCACTATTGAACGCAATATAACGTAATTATACAACCGTACACGTAAATAGAGCACAGTACTTAGTGACACATTCTAAATAGTGAACTTATGAACGTTTCGTTAAGTAAATAGAGTGTGGTAAGTGGTGACTCATTCTAAGTGGTGTATTTATGAACCGTGACGGTTATCAGTGCATATTCGTGCTTAATATAGCGTAGTATGTAACGTATTTATTAACGTGACGTGACGTAAATAGAGTACGGAAATAATAATTCATTTCTAAATAATGGCTTTATGCACGTGACGTCATGTAAATAGTGTACGGTTTTCAACGTTGGGTATCACTACGGTTATTACGTTAGCTATATAGATTATTTACGTAACGGTGAGACCTATTTCGTTGTCTATGTAGTCAATGGCTTTCTCGGTCACGGATGTATATAGAACCGTGGGTTTTTGGTTTTTTCACGTTTACGGTTTACGTTTATAAGACCGTGGGTTTACGGTAGAAAAGTTTATAAACCCTTACGTGCTCTATTTCATGGTATGGTCTCGGAAAAGGAAACGGGAATGGGAACGGGAACGATAGAATGGTTGAGTGAAATACAAAGGGAATTGAACGTAAAGCGATTCAGTGTGAAAATAACCGTGAGACTGGGTTACAATGCAGGGCGGGAAATAATGTACGTAGAGACTAACGTTTATGATAAGCGTACGGGTAAGCTAATCGATAGGATAAGCAGGACTGCGGAAGATGGTGCATTGTCCGTGATTCATATCGAGACGTTGGTTGACTTTTACAATTCCGTGATTGACGAGTTAATCAACGGTAATACACCACGTAGGAATTCACGTAGGAATTCACGCATTGATGGGTGGTTGTGATGGGTAAGTGCATGTCAATCCTGGATTTTATGGGTAAGGATAGCGTAAATGCGGGCAATTCAGTTTTTCCTGAACGTGCAATGACGGTTAATGACGCAATCATTGCTATCGGTAAGGGCTTGGTGTTTTTATACCGTAAACTCTTAAGCGAGTACGGTAGTGATTTTCATTGGTTTGAGTTTACGGTTACCGAGATATTGCGTTATGGCGGTTGTGTTGAGTACTTGGAGTATAGGCATTCACGTGATGGTGCGGATTGCGTGATAACCGTGGATTTAACGAAACATGCCTATAACGTACTAAACACATTAGCGAAATACCGTTACCTGGATAAGAATGAGGGCATTGTCACAACCTACGTTGTCAATGAACGTGGTGAGTTGTGGAAGGTCCTAAGGCGCGTTAAATCACCTATGGATATCGTGCAATTTATCCGTGAGGTGGTGATTAATGGATAAGCGACCACGTAGGAATAGGCGGGTTCTAGGCGCAAGTACTATGGATATGCGTGAATTCATTGGTGTCAAAGCCGAGGCTAAGTCTAGGGAGAAAAAGCCGTATTATGAGATTAGAGCTAGGGTGATTGTACGCAAGAATTACATTGATGTAACTGCCGTTACGGATATGCGGAATAACATATCGATTGCACCAGTCATGATTTACGTGATTAGTCATGACCATGATAAATACATGAAAGAGTACACATGGCACCTGTATGATGGGGTGTATAAGATAGCCAGGATTTTGCGTGATAAGGTAATAGTCAGGATTATCGAGGTTAAGAATGGTGAGGCTAGGGTTATCCGTGAGTACGTGACGAACTAACCTGTGTATTAAATTCCTATTATTTATTATTTAATTTGTATTTATCCGGACCGTTCTATAACCGTGAGGTATCACGGTGCTGTCTCTACGGGAGTAGTCTACACGTGAGGCTCGAAAATCGGGCATGGGAGCGAGGGGGTTATACATGTGTAATCTACACCCTAGGCTCGAAGGTTATGTGGTTTTAATCACGTGGTTTGCTTGAGGGTAAGGGTTATAAAGGGGATGTGCTCTATTACCATGTATGAGAGAAATTGAGATGCCTGTTAAGGTCAGGTGGTGGAGGAAGTATAAAAGTATCGTGCTAGTACCACCTAGAAAGGCTGAGTTAAGGAAGGAATTGGACAATACGCTTGCCAGTGGTAATGAGTACTATGGTATACTAAGCGTGGTTTTATTCGGTGAGCGACGTAATTTCAAGGTCGGAGTTAAGTTCTACAGGTGGGAGTGGATTAACACAAGAGGCTCTCACGGTCTAAACACGATTTTCGTAATCACTGAGACGGACTGTAATTATTGCGTAGAATACGTGATGGACTACGTGGGTAAGTACGGCACGGCTAATGGCATACTGACGCTTTACCTACCATAGTCTTTACTCGATAGGGTTTAAAAATCATTAAAACTATGGATTTTACCAATGAGTGATACGCTTATAATAGTGGCTTACTACACTAGGATTGTTGACCATGGTGATTATTACGTAATCGAGTTCTTTGACGATAAGTACGTTGTTAGGAAAGATAACATTGAGCGTGATTTACTTAAGGTAGTGAGATATATGCCATGTAACTACATACGTGCTTTTCTCAAGATTCTAAGCCTTAGGGTAAGGTTTGACGAGGACGTAATCATGAAAAGCATTAGGTGCAACGAATGAGGGTCCTTACCCACGTTGTCTTTTCCACGGCGGTGGCATTGTGGGTTGTGACGACGTGGCAGACGCTACTATTGTCACCACTAACCACGGTTCTAATAGACGTGTTGGGGCATTCAAAGAGACACGGGATACCGCACCGTATATGGTTAACGCATGATTGGGTTCTATCACTGATTATCTTTGCATTACCACTATCATGGCTATACACCCAGTCGCCAATATTCCACGTATCATTACTCACGGCATTAATCATCAACGCCGTGACTCTATACACGCATTTAATGCTCGATGCCATAACAGGGCATACATTTTTCATGACGAGACGGGTAGGTCACGCAATCGTAAGGTGGGATGACCCCGTGGTTAATTGGTTATTCCTTATTTTAGGCATTACGTTGATGGCTATGCTGGGTTACTATAAGCTCCATTTACAATTGTAAAAACAAGGCTTATTATCAGTTTTTTGAGAAACGCATGTGCGCTCGAGTAAGTTAGGCGGTTGGACGATACTTTCAGCGTTCTCTCTCTGTATGTATATAGATTAAAGTGGTATGTTTATAAACATGTAGATTAGAGTGTAAGTTTTGATGAGTAAGGTGGAAACCAAGGTTGAGAGGAAATCGGAGTCTAAAATCGAGAGGAAGCCCGAGGTTAAGGTTGAGAAAAAGATGGAATCAGGAGAGGGAGAGTCCCAGAGGAAGGAGGTTGTTGAGTGGTATGAGGTGTTTGATCCCAATTTAATCAATCTAGTCTATGGTAAGGCGGGTGCTGGTAAGACTAGGTTAGCTATTGCAATTGCAAAGAGGAATGTTGAGATGGGTAGGGACGTGATTTACATAAGCACGGAGTTGAATAATGACCCATTGATAGACTCTATTAGGAAGTTTGTAACCGAGGTTATGACTATTTATAAGCCGTATGATGTGTTCAACACGCTTAAGCGTATGGTGATTGAGCCTGGCGATGTCATTATTATCGATAGCCTAGGTGGTATCCGTGAGAATTGGATTTCATTCTACGGTAGAGGCAATCTAAGTGATACGGCACCGACAAATAGGTTAATAGCGAATATCGTACACATATTAGCACTCAAATGGGTACTGACAAAGAGACAAATCAAGGTTGTGTTGATTACGCACGAAAGCCCCTCAGTAGGTAAGTTGTGGCATGGTGAGGATGGTGCACCAACAACGGCACAGCACTCGATACATGATGTGTCGATGGTGGTTAGGATAGTGATGAGGGAGAACTACGACGAGACTGGCGAGTTGGTGAGTGTAGAGAGGATTGGCAGGGTTGTCATGGATAGGTACAACGTGATTGGGGCGGGCAAAATTTTCTACCTACCGCAACCAATCATTTAACGATTTAAAAATCGTAGAAAAACAACACTTAAAAATCAGTTATTTTGTGTTTGGTGGGGTGACAAGATGGGACGCACGAGCACCAAAGACGGGATAAAGTTTTCGAGTAAGGCTTCTGAGCATGGTAATATAAATCTTTCGCCCAAGCCTGACGAAAAGAGAGCCGAGAGGAAAGCCCAGGCTAAGCCCCAGAGTCAAAGCTTGAGACCGGCTACAAAAATAGATATTGACGGTACACTGGTTGGCAAGAGGGTGGTGCTTCACGTACATGCGGGTAACATGACTAAATTCATAATCGGCACTATAATAACGATGGGGTCCTTCTGGGTGGTGGTTAAGGTCGAGAAGACGGATATAGCATTCGTCCAGGACATAGCCTATGTGAATAAGGCGTACATAATAATGTATGCACCATTACCTAATGAGGCTGGGCAGGGTGAACAAAAATGAGTGGTGTTCATGTAGAGAGGGTTGGGGACAATGTAGTGATTTGCGAGAGTAAAGATGGTAAGACCAAGTGCTATTGGCTTAGGTATGGTGATGTTACTCACTTAGCGATGGTACTGGGCGATATGGGTATTTCCGACTGTAGTATCATTAAGGAAATTGCGGAAAAGACGGGTGTTAATGCCGATGACTTCACGGCAAAGTACTGCGATTCCAAACCACACCCAGAGCTTTACGGTGTTAAGCCTAGTGATAATAAGGATGAGACGATTACGTACAAGGTATTACTCACTGTTAGGAAGAATGAGGATGGTACCATGGTTGTCTGTGCAGGTGAGCACAACTGTGTCCGTATTAAGTCATGTGACCCCCAGCACCTGGCTAGGGCTATCAAGTTGTTGAATATCCGCGACGTAGCGAGTATGTTGGGCATGGTTAATTGCACGGGGTCGTACAGCGAGGTAATGAGAATACTTAGGGGTGAGGGATATGTATGACACACTAGAGGTTAGGCAGTTTAGACTTAACGATATTAATGTAACGTACTTCAAAGCCGAGGATGGCTACGCAATACATGTTGAGAAAAACGGAGTCAAGGTGGGTGGTAAGTTTAGGCTTGTCAATATCGATGAGGATGCAAAAGAACTCGTAAAAGCCCTTAGGTCCCAGAAGGTTGACGTCACCATCGAGGAGGTTAAGGAAATCCTGACAAAGGTCAAGATTGGATACTTCGAGGACCGCGAGGTAAAGGACCTAGGGGGGACTCAACAACAGGAGCCACAGCAGGCTCAACAACAACAATCACAGCAATCGTCACAAACAATGAGTTTGGGATTCCTGCACACGTCGGGTAAGACCGTGGTTGAGGTTGTTAAGTTACCAGCGAGCATTGTTATTTACTACCCATCAGCAGGTGCAGATGAAGATGGTAGTGAGGGTACACCAATCCAGGTCTATGACGGTAGTGTTGAGACTAGGATAATACGTGATAAGTACCTACACGGCGAGCGTAGGTACATATTGAGGACGCCGTACGACGTGTACGTCGGAGAGAACCTAGCCGACATCATAAGGGAGTTTAGGGACAATGATAGGGGTATAGTGACTACGGAGAAGAAAATAATCGAGGGAGTCGTTAGGTTACTCTTTAGGAACACTAGGGAGGAGCACGGCTATGCATACACGGGTTTCTACCCCGATGGTTGGCAAACCGGCTTTATCGAGTACCCAGTGAAAAACCCACAGTGCGACCCATCATTAATCGAGGACTTCATAAAGTGGGCTAGTACGTACTACAATAGGAATAAGGTATTCGTGCTCGCTAATTTCATATTGATTGGGGCTAAGCACTTCACACCGGCAATTAGGATGATTAGGGTATTTGAGGACAGGCTGCTCATTAATTCCGGCACTAAGTACCTGGGTAAGTCAACGGCTCAGAAGACGATTGCGAAGATTTACGGCTTATCACCCGAGGATGAGTACGTGAGGATAGTTGGTGACAATGCGATAAACACCGTACCCAGGCTACGAAACTTATTGACTAGGTACTTATCAGCACCGTTGTTCTTTGACGAGGTTGGGGAGACCGCGTTCAAGACGATTGCGAATGTACTGCTGGGCGCCGCCACGGACACAGCTATCATAGGCGCCCAGGCATCCCAGTACGGCTTTAGGATTAGGGTGGCTAGACCCCTGAGGAGCATGGTGATTAATACTAACCTAAAGAGACAGGACATCGAGGATATACTGAAGGACATAGCTGGTCCGGCGTACAGCAGGAGAGTGTTAATCTATGAGTGGTACTCAGAGAGGGTTAAGTCTGAGGTAGATGAGATGTACCCTGACACGAATATCCTGGGTTGCTTAATCGAGATATGGAACAGGAGGGATTGGCGTGAAAACATACTGAGGGCTAAGAACATATACCACGTGGCGATGTACCTAACCAAGTACCTAGTCATTAACTACGGAGTGAACATGGACCCAGTAGTCAACGCATTAGGCTCTATGTACGACCTATTCACCAAGGAAATTGAGGAAGACGTCATAGAGGAGGAACCAAGCGATGAGGACAAGTTAATCACAAGGGCGATTAAATTAGTCAAGGGTAAAGCGCAAGGACCAGACCCACCAATAACCAAGGTTCTAAACTACATACTTCACTCAGACCACATTAGGTTCGCCACGGCGAAAGGCGATATAGAGGAGCTTAAGGATAGAGAGTTCAAGAAACTCAAGAAACTAATCGAGGACGTATTGGGTATCAACCTATCCAGTATTCAAGACATCGATGCATTAGAGAGCTACATCACTGACAGTAATATAAAGATGGATGAGGACACGAGACAGGCACTGCTAACCACAATTAGGAATATAAGGATGGGTAGGGTAAGGATTCACATATTGGTTGGAGAGAGACACCTAGTGACCAAGGCACATAGGCAGTTCATGGGGATAAAGAGACAGTACAAAAATGGTTATTATTACCCAATACCAGTAACGGACTTCATAGCACTATTCCTAAGGAGAACCATTGACGAAGAAACCAATGAGCCAGCAGAAACTACGGAAACTGACAGAAACTACGGTGAGAACCGTGAACCCAATCAAAAGTAAAGAACCCAATTTTACAAATATACTACAATCTAGGAGACAGTACAGACAGTCTAAAAAGTCCAAGTTTTAGAGTTAAAATAAACTGACTCACGTAAAGTTTTCTCTGAAAACATGTATTGCAATCATGACTCTACTATATGAAGCTGAAAGAAGAGACTCTCTAATTTCTCTCTAAAACTTGGACTTTTTAGACTGTCTGTACTGCTCAATTGTGGCTTTATTATTTGTAAAATGATGCCGTGGTTTCTCCGTGAGTTACCGTGAATACCGTGAGAATTGTGCGACCTCAATATCTTTTGCGTAATGTTTATATGCTCGCAATTTAGAGCGTAAGTAATGAGTCAAGATGAGGCACTACCGCCGGAAATATTACGTGTCAAAAATACGCTGTTCAGGGAAGGATTGAAAAGAGGCTACACGGATTTATCTAAGTTTCCAAAGTGGGCATGGATGTTCGAAGTGTCTGGCGGGGCGTTGGATAGGTGCTTGAGGGACGTAATAACAGGGTTTAGGGATGGCTATGAGATTAGGTATTGCAGGCAGGCTTACGTCAGGATTACCGACGATAATAATCAACATGTTGTGATAGCCCGCGTGAGTGTTAAGCCCAGGGTAACGTTGCGTACCGAGGATAATAGGCATGTTGAATATGTAATTAACTCGTATTACTTGGCGTTAATACCTAGGTTCATGGGCATACTTAAGGATGCCGAGGGTTACATCATTTTCTACATGGAGGATGGTAAGGTGGTGGATGCGGTAAAGACATTAACGCTCTCGCCATCCACGGTTGTGCGCATCATTAACGAGCACTTCCCACCGCCATTCCACGTAGTCAACAAGGGTATAATTAAGGACGTGTTGTTTAGCGCGATACGTAAGTTCAACTTAATGGAGATGGAGCCTACCGTTAGGGAGGAATTGATAAATCAATTAAGGAGCGTGGATGAGGACGTGGTTTTCCTCTAAGTAATGTTTATAAGCATGTAATTTAGAGTGTATTAAAATGAAGGCTTTGTTTCCCGTGTTTTCTAGACCCAGGGATATTTCGGAATTCTTCAAGGTGAGACCTTGGGAGAGCGTCCCAAACAGAAGACCCAGGGCTATCATGGTGGATGTCGGTGTCGAGAAGCCTAGAACTGGTGATTACAAGTCGAATGCCGTGAAAAGTATTGATTTGAATGAGTACTTCAGTTATGTCAGGCGTTTTTGGAATGACATCACAGAATTCATCGTACCGGATAGTCATAACCCAGAGGAACACTTCAAGAAAATGGATGCATCGATTGAGTACTTTAGGAAGACCAGGTTCTACGAGGTTATGAAGTACGCCGTGCCCATCATTGTCTGTCACTATTGCGATGATGTACGAATATTTAAAGAGACAATCAAGAGGGTGGTTGAGGTTAGGGAATTGTGGGGTTCTGTGGTCATTGGTATACCGGGCACCATCATTACATCAGCGAAGGGTAAGTTCAAGTGCGTTGAGGACATGGATAAATGTAACAAGTTCATTGCGTCGTTAATAACGAGACTGGTGGATGCTGGGTTTAGCCGTGACATTCACGTTCTAGGCATTAGGAAGGGTACGTTCACGTATCTACATGCCACGGGATTGGCAAGGCACGTACTAAGTGCCGATACTGACGCATTCGATTTGGCACCAAGCAAGAAAGCAAAGGAGGAATTACAGAAAAGGTGTCCTGGGTGTTACCAGGTAAATAGCGACCCAGAGCTTATGAACATGTGGTACTTGGAGTGGTTTAAACCTTACGAACCGATTCTCACGGTTGAGGAGTGGTTGGTTATTCACTAGGTTTATAAGCATGTAACTTAGAGCGTAAGTGATGGTTGAGCTACCACCGTATGCATACTACAGGGTGATTTCAGTAGGTGGACATTCAGATGCAATACTAGTAGAGTTCCACAACCCGCACAGGAACATGCTTAAGGCAATGATTTCACTACGCAGGGTTAGGGTTAAGCCTCAAATCTCAATCCCATTTCCATTGAGGGTAACATCTTGGTTCCAAAAACACCCAGACCTGCTTGAATTATTCCCAAGGAGAGTGTTGGTCATTATGCCATTCAACATTACCAGCGAGACGGACATAGACATATTGACTGACATCTTGAAAGCATTGTACAGGTTCAAGAACGTGAGTGAATTGTACAAGGAAGGCATACGAGCAGGTAAGCTTAGACCCGCCGATTCGGATTTGGAAGAGCATTACAGACAGTTTTTAACCGCACATACGTTTCCAAAACTTACGATAAACGCGTTTTTCAAGCTCCTTAGGGAAGCCCCAAGCCAACTGGGCGAAAGTGAAACGGAAGAGCCAGAGGATTCTACACCCTAGGCTCGAAGGCTCGAAAGAGAACAAACCTAATAAGTAAGTAACTCTGTTTTTCCTTGTGAACGAGGGTGATTTTGAACTAGTGGTATCAATACTGATTGGATTCGGAACTGTGTTGACTGGATTAGGAATAGCACAGGTACTTAGTCAAGACGTAACTCAACTACTACAGAAAACCCTGCCCCTATTGACCACCAAGGTCACAATCCTAACAATCAACATACCCGCAGTCTCTATAATAGGCGTCGTTTTGATAGCACTTACGCTACTAATGGTTAGGGCGGAGTCATCGAGCGTAATAACCATTTAATTAATCAATAATTACCCTGTTTAGGCGTGGTCGAGAACATAAGCGATGCTAAAATCTTTGCGAAGACACCGTCACCACTGACTGAGTTGTTGTTACCAGTCTTTGCACTGGTTTGGTTATAGCCATTTTTATCACCACCAGTCACTGTGGTTGTTGACGTAACTGTCGGTAACATGGGTAGTTGCACAGAGCCTACAAGCCCAGTTAGTTCTTCATCGCCTACCTCACCCTTTAGGTACTTTACATATACCTCGGCTAGGGCGTAGACCTTGGGCACCACGTCACTAGCCTCGTATATAGTGCCATCCTCGATAAGCCTAAGCAACGCCAGTACCAGAGCCATGGTCTTAACACTCACGTCCTCCGGGTCATTATCATTAGTTATCGCAGTGGCTATAGCCCTAATTAGTCTAGTTATCCTTGGGTCAATTGTCAAGCTCTCGTTTGGAGATGCAGGAGAGAGTTTGTCAGTTTTTCGATACCAGATTCGCCAGGCTACGTATACTAGTGGGAAAGCCAGTCGAAATATAATGTTTATTCCAGGCAAATGTCGAGCAAAAGTGTAAAAGAATTTTAAAAATTCAGGGTTGTTGTAGATGAACGCTACCGATAGCTTGGCGTAGCCATTAGCCTTGTACTCGAAAGGAAACACTGGGTCCTTTGCCACATACTTGACAGGCTTTTTAGTCATGTAGTTAGAGCGTGTGAACCCGCCTAAAAAACCCTATCGAGCGTTTATCATAATAGTCACTCCCTCCCACCCCCCTCGTGCCCATGTTATTACTATATATCCACCATATCCACTCACTGGTTTTTAGGTACGTCCTCGTAAACCCAAACCACGTTGATTTCCACGTTGGCATAACCGTGTAAACACAATGACCAGTCTGGATAGTACCATAGTACCACGGACAGTTAAATCTATAAAATAACTCTAGGTATTAGCACTGTATG
>Ga0315272_10000217_pt1 | contig 27892 bp, 19 predicted proteins | sample C3_middle_MG_FD_203918 | JGI IMG/M metagenome (GOLD analysis project Ga0315272, IMG submission 203918) | Sediment microbial communities from Yellowstone Lake, YNP, Wyoming, USA - C3_middle | ecosystem: Environmental > Aquatic > Freshwater > Lake > Sediment | place: USA: Wyoming | collected...
TGGCTTCCGTTGGCTCGGGCCTCGGCCAATTCCGCGGTCTCTTCGTGGAATTTCTCTAAAACCTGGTCAAAATCGGGCCATTCGAAGCCTTTTTTTGCCACTTTTTGCGAAATTTTGAGGCCTTCCACGAGGGCCGGCAGCCCGCGCGGCACTCCGTCCAGGCAGCCTTTGGGCTTCTCTCCGCGCTCCGACTTTTCGCCCGCCTTGATCTGTTCCCAGCGCGTCAACACCTGATCGGAGGTTTTGGCGTCGCCATCGCCGAAGACGTGCGGGTGGCGCCGGACCAGTTTTTCGTTGATCGCATCGAGCGAATCGGCGATCGAAAAACGGCCTTCTTCCGACGCGATCTGGGCGTAGAAAACGGCCTGGAGCATGAAATCGCCGAGCTCTTCGCACAGCCCCGCAAAATCGCGCTGGTCGATGGCGTCGAGAACTTCGTAGGTCTCCTCAATGGTGTAGGGCTTGATGGAGTCGTAGCTCTGTTCGCGATCCCAGGGGCAGCCCCCGGGCGCGCGCAGCCGGGCCATGATCTCCACCAGCCGTTCGAAGCGCGCACCAAGAGTGAGGTTCTCTGGATGGCTTTCGTCGGATGTCTTCATTATTTTATGGGGAACTTTCAGGGTAACATATGGCGAATGATAGAGATCCGGCGAGCCGTGACACCCGTCGACCTGGAAAGCGCCCGAAGCCTGTTGCGGCAGTACGGCGCCGTACCGGGAGTGAATGAATGCGTAGTGGGTTTTGCCGCCGAAATTGACGGCCTGCCCGGCCGCTATGCCGAACCGGACGGCGTGCTGCTGCTGGCGATTCAAGACGGCCGCGCCGTGGGCTGCGGCGCTTTGCGCAAGCTCGCGCCCGGCGTGTGCGAGATGAAGCGGTTGTACGTGGAGCTGTCCGCGCGCGGCGGCGGCGCGGGCCGAATACTCGCCGCCGCACTGATCGAAACGGGCCGGAAGCGCGGCTACCGGACCATACGTCTCGACACGCTGCCATCCATGCGGACGGCCATCGCGCTCTACCACGCTCTCGGCTTCAGCGAGATCGGGCGATACGACGCCGGATCTCCCGGGAATGCCCTTTACTTTGAGCTGACGCTTTGAGCTATCCCTCACCGGCATCGGCGAGCAGACTCATCGCCTGTTCGTACTCCCGCTGACCGGGCGCCCACGCCCCACGCGCAACACTGACCGGCGTGCCGATCTGGAGATCGGCGTTCCCAGGCGGCTATCGTCGCACTCATCCCGCCGCCCTTGCAGGGAAACTCCACAGAATGGTCCTCAAAGGGAGTGTTTGAGTGTTATACGATGAAGGTGATCACTCAGAGTTTTAGCTCTGAACAGACCTTCAAGGAGAGTTCTCAGATGCCACTGGTCACAATGCGGCAGCTTCTGGATGAAGCGGCTAAGGGCGGTTACGGCGTTGGCGCTTTTAACGTCAACAACATGGAGCAGATCCAAGCGATCATGGAAGCGGCGCGGGAGACCAAGTCGCCCGTGATCGTCCAGGCGAGCCGTGGCGCCCGCGCATACTCGAACGACAACTTCCTGTACCACCTGATGCTGGCTGCCTCGGAGTTGTATCCGGAGATCCCGATGGTGCTGCACCTCGATCACGGCAACAGCTTCGAGACCTGCAAGTCGGCCATCGACCTTGGCTTCACCTCGGTGATGATGGATGGATCGCTGCTGGCGGACGGAAAGACCCCGTCTAGCTTCGAATACAACGTGGACGTGACCCGCAGGGTCGTCGAATTAGCGCACTCCAAGGGCGTCACGGTGGAAGGCGAGATTGGCACCCTAGGCGGTATCGAGGACGGCCACGGAGCCGGCGGTATGGGCCTCGAGCATGTCACCGATCCCGACCAGGCCGTTGAGTTCGTGGAGAAGACCGGATTGGACGCCCTGGCCATCGCCATCGGCACCAGCCACGGCGCCTACAAATTCACCCGCAAGCCAGACGGCGCGGTGCTAAAGATGGACCTGCTGATGGAGATTCACAAGCGTCTCCCCACTACCCATCTAGTCATGCACGGTTCCTCCTCAGTGCCGAAGGAACTGCAGGACGTCATCAATGAGTACGGCGGGAAGCTGAAGCAGACCTGGGGCGTGCCGGTGGAAGAGATCCAGCTCGGCATCAAGAACGGCGTGCGCAAGATCAATGTCGACACCGACAACCGTCTGGCCATGACCGGCGCCATCCGCAAGGTGCTCATGGAGACCCCCGAGAAGTTCGACCCGCGCGACTACAACAAGCCGGCGCGCGACGCCATGAAGAAGGTGGTTGCCCAGCGCATGGTCCAGTTCGGCCAGGCCGGCCACGCCGGCGACTTCCAGGCGAAGCCGCTGTCGGATTACGTCGAGTTTTACAAGCAGGCCAAGTAGTACCAAGCGGAATTCCGCTTGCTGAAAGACCGGGTCTTCGCGAGAGCGGGGACCCGGTTTTTGCACTTGAATGTTGCAGAGAATGTGGCTGCCATGAGGCACGAGCGGCAGTAGACTATGGGCAGCATGCGTCTACTGCCGATGGGATTGGCACTGGTTGCGCTTGTGACCCCGGTCTTTGGACAGCGGCCTGCCCCAGAAAAGCCAGGCTCTCCGCTGCTGCCGTCTCTGCCTCGTCCATACCTGCTCAAACCGCCTTCATCCAGTGTGCCCGGCCTGACGACGCCGGGGGAAGGCCTGCCGTTCCGCCATTGGCGGGACCTGCTTGCCAAGAACGAGACTGCAGTCCGGCCGAGGCCGATCAACCCCAAACTCGACTCGACGGCATCTGGATGGGCAGCACCCGGCCACTGTTCGATTCCGCTCATCGAGATTCCCCTGCCTGCGCATTACGACGAACGCATGGTTCGAATGATGGGGCCGCATCCCGACGACAAGATGGCGATCACGCCGCCGCCCACTTGTCCGCTACGTGGCGCGGGAGCCGATCAGGCCAAACGGAAATAGATTCGTCTCGTTGCTGAACACGCCCGGAGTGGGGCCTGGAGGCCTCGCGCGGTTCTGGAGAGCCGCCCCACTTCAGTACAATGTGTAGGTGATGAGCGACCAAGACTTTCCCCTCCCTCCCGCTAATTTTGAGTTCCTGGTGTGGAGCATGCGCATGCAGGCCGAATCGAGCCTCGGCGCCGCGCCCTGGGGCGGCGAAAAACAGGAAGTGAACCTGCCGATCGCGCGCCATACCATCGACATGCTGGCGCTCTTGCAGGAGAAGACGCGCAACAACCTCACGGTGGAGGAGCAGCGACTGCTCGACAACACCGTCACCGAGCTGCGTTTCCGCTTCATCCAGGCTTCCGAGGCCGAGCAGAAGAAGAAAGACGAAGCTCCGAAAACTGGGGAAGAGACCCAGGGCGAAGAAACCCAGAAAGATGCCTGAATCGCCCGGACGGTTGACCATCACCGTGCTCGGTTCCGGCACCAGCGTTGGTGTGCCCACCATTTGCTGCCCCTGCGAGGTCTGCCAGTCGGACGACCCGCGCGACCAGCGCCTGCGGCCATCGGTGGCCCTGCGCTGGAACGGTCATTGCGTTCTGATCGACACAGGACCCGATTTCCGGCAGCAGGCGTTGCGGGCCCGCCTTTCCCGGATCGACGCCGTGCTGTACACGCACGGCCATGCCGACCATATCCTGGGGCTGGACGACCTGCGGCCGTTCAACTTTCATCAGCAGGAAATGATCCCCGTGTACGGCTCGGAAGAGACGCTGAGGATCATCCGGCGGGTCTTCGATTACATCTTTCACGAGGGCCCGACCGAGTCTTCGCGGCCACGCATCAAGACCCACGCCTTCGACGGCCGCCCGATCCATGTCCACGGCGTGGAGTTCCTGCCCGTGCCGGTGAAGCACGGCAAAGGCCCTTGCCATGGCTTTCGTTTTGGCAAGGCGGCGTACCTCACGGATCACAGCGAGGTGCCGGAAGAGTCTATGGAAATGCTGCAGGGGCTGGATGTACTCTTTCTGGACGCGCTGCGCTACAAGCCGCACCCGACGCACAGCACCGTGGAGCAAAGCCTGAAGATCGTCGAGCGTCTGAAACCTCGTGAGACCTGGTTCACGCACATTTCTCACGACCTGGCGCACGAACAAGCGAGCCGCCTGCTGCCCGAGGGGGTGCGGCTGGCATACGACGGCCTGGAGGTGGCCGTCGGGCTCTAACCAATCGTCATGCGCATCTTTCGCAGCCTTGAGGAGGCACGCGCCTCGTTCGCGCCCTCCGCGGTCACCATCGGCAACTTCGATGGGGTCCACGCGGCGCATCACGAGTTGATGCGGACCGTGGTCCAACTCGCGCGGGAGTGCGGCGCACGACCCTCCGCGCTCACTTTCAGCCCGCACCCGGCCGAGATCGTCGCGCCGGAGCGGGCGCCTCTGCTGCTCAGTTCCCCGAACGAACGTTGCGCTCTCATGGAGCGGGATGGCGTGGAGCAGGCTTTGATTCTGCCCTTCGACGAGCATGTCAGTGCGCTCGATCCGGAGGCGTTTTTCCAGGAGATTCTGCTGGACGGTCTGGGCGCGCGAGCCATCGTCGTCGGCGACAATTTCCTGTTTGGACGCAGACAACGGGGCGACGTCCGGACGCTGCGCGCTTTAGGCGAGAAGCACGGAGTGCGGATCGGGATCGTGCCGGCCGTGAAATGGCGCGGCGTGCTGGTCAGTTCGAGCGAGATCCGCCGCCTGCTGGCCGCGGGCGACGTCAGCCGGGCGGCCCGCCTGCTGGCCAGGCCGTTCGGCGTCGCGGGCCACGTGGTGCCGGGAGAAGGCCGCGGAGGGAGAGAGACCGTGCCGACGCTCAATCTCGAAATCCCCTCCCTCACGCTGGATCGCGCGGCCGTCCCGGCCGCCGGCGTGTACATCACACGAACGTTCGAGGAGGGGGACAGCCCGCTCGGTCCACAAAGGGACAGAGAAGACTGTGCCTGGGAGCGTTCTCTCGACGAGGGGGACAGTCAGCTCTGTCCACGGAGGGACAGAGAAGACTGTCCCCGAGTGCGTTCGTGGCGCTCGGTGACCAACGTCGGATACCGCCCGACCTTCGGTGGACATCATCTGACCATCGAAACGTTCCTGCTCGATCCGCTGGAGGGCCACTCGCCGGAACGCATCCGGGTTGAGTTCCTGCGGCGTATTCGCGACGAGCGGACATTCCCGTCGGCGGAAGATCTGCGCGCCCAGATCCTGCGCGATGTGGCGCGCGCGCAGACGTTCTTCCGCAGGACCGCTCCGCTGCGCGCACGCTGAACCGGAAAGTCATTCCCAAACGTTGCCGCGCATGCGCCGGCACGTGCCGATCTGGAGATCGGCGTTCCCAGGGCACGGTCGCGGCTTCCGCGACTCCACACTGGCGGCGACGAGCCCGGATGCAGTGACGATGCTAGTATTTCGTCATGGACGACCGTCAGTTGCAGCGGTCCATCGGATCTCGGGTCTCCCGCCTTTTGATGGCGTCGCTGGCGGTGGTTGTGTTCGCCCGGCAGACTCCAGCGCCTGCCGGGAACCCCGACGACGTCGTCTTCCGCGTCACGACCACGCTGGTGCAGGTCGACGCGGTCGTGACGGATGCAAAGGGCAAGCAGGTGACGGACCTCTCGCCGTCGGACTTCGAGGTGCGGGTCGACGGCAAGCTTCAACCGATCAGCAAGTTTTCTTACATTCGCTTGGCGCCTGAAGCGACGGGCGTGCCGAAGCCTCCGGCGAAGCGGTCCGCCGGCCAGCCGCCCATTGCTCCGCCTCCACGATTGCTGCGAGAACAGGTCCGCAGCGCCATCCTGCTGGTGGTGGACGACCTGGGCCTGTCGTTTGAGAGCACTGCGTTGGTCCGCGGCGCGCTGAAGAAGTTCGTCAACGAGCAGTTGGAGCCGGACCAGGTCGCCGCCATCTACCAGACCGGCCGCAGTTCCGGCATATTCCAGCAGTTCACCAGCGACAAACGGCTCCTGCTTGCGGCCATCGAACGACTGCGATGGAATCCGCTCAGCCGCGCCGGCACGGACGCGATCCCGGTCATCACTCGCGACACGGACACTACGGCGCCCTACCAGAAATTGTTCGCGCAAGACGATCTGGAGCCGACCAGCGCTGTTCAGACCCAGAAGCCAACGGAGGGCATGACGGCTTCGCGGCAACGGTTCCTGCAGGGCGATCGAGAGGCATTCGGCGAGGATCAGAGCCAGAATTACACCGTCGGCACGCTGGCCTCGTTGAATGAAATCCTGAAGGCGCTGCACGGTCTGCCCGGTCGAAAATCGCTGATCCTTTTCTCTGATGGGATCGATCTCTCGCCCGGCCTCGGCAGCGACGACCAACAACTGACGGCGGCGGTGCGGAATCTCGTCGAACATGCGAACCGTTCCGGCACGGTAATCCATGCCATCGATGCCCGCGGACTGCAGACGCTTGCGCTCACCGCGGCGGATAACCCGGACCTGGCTGGTGCAACACCAACACCGGAAGGGGTCCAGGCGACTCTCCAGAACGTGCGAAACAACCGTTCGTCGGACCTGCTCGCCACCCAGACGGGTCTCGAATACATCGCGAAGATGACGGGCGGGCTCGCGTTTCTGAATAACAACGACATGAACTGGGCGCTCGAGCGCGTGATGGAGGACCAGCGCGGGTATTACCTGCTCGGGTTTCAACCGGACTCCAACACGTTCCGGCCGAAGCCCGGGGGCAACTATCACTCCATCCGCGTACGGCTGACCCGCAAGGGCCTGAATGTGCGGTCGCGCACGGGCTTCTTCGGGACCACCGACGAAGCGATGCAGCCGAGCTACGCCACCCCCGGCTCACAACTCCGCGCCGCGCTACTATCGCCGTTCGCGGCAACGGGCATCGGGGTGCGCGTCACTCCGGTCTACCTGAATTCCACGCCGAAGGGCCCACTGGTCCGGAACCTCGTCTACCTCGACCCGAAGGACTTGAGTTTCGCGACCGGGCCGGACGGCAAACGGAGCGCCAGTCTGCAATTGCTGGCGGTGGCCGCGGGCGCGGATAACCGAATCCTGGGCTCGGCGGATGCGATGACGCTGGTCGCGATACCGCCGGAGAAATTCGACCAGGCCCTGCGCGACGGGCTGCTGCTGGTGCTGGAGGTTCAGGTGAAGCTGCCCGGCGCCTATCAGATCCGGGTGGCCCTTCGCGACACCGCCAGTTCGAAGACCGGCTCGGCCGGGCAGTACCTGGAAATACCCAATCTGAAGAAGGGCCGCCTGACGCTGTCGAGCGTTCTGGTGGATGAGGCGGGCGAGGCGTCCGAGAGTTCACGCTTCCTGGGCATCATGCCCGCCAAGCGCCAGTTCCATCCCGGCAACCAGATTGAGTTCTTCTCGATTCTCGACAACGTCCGTTCCACGCCGCGTCCGGGGCCGGCGAGCGTGGAAGCGCAAGTCCGGATCCTGCGGAACGGGCAGACCGTTTTCAGCGGACCGGCGAAGCTCACGGCGATGGAGGGCGGAAAAGAATGGGCCGTGCGCGGGAAGCTGCAACTGACGGACGCGATGCCGGCCGGCGAGTACTACCTGCAGGTGTCCGCCGTCGAGCATGTTCACAAACGTAACAATTGGGCGTCCACGTGGACAGACTTCGAACTTACACCCGAGTGATGGCGTCCAATGGTTAACACTCGAAGAGCAGTGTCTCAGCTGATCTGCCTGCTCTTCGGGACTAAGCGCCGCGTTCACGTAAATGCGGCTTGCACAACGGAGCGCTCGGCGGCGCCATTAGACCCCGATGGAGACATGCCAGCCAGCGCTCCCGCTTGTGTGCAACAGCCTCAAAAATGAACGAATGCCCCCGCCACCGCGGCCGCCGTCATCAGAACGAAGCCGATCGCCACACGGCGGGCGAACGACCCTCCGGCAGTGCTCCAGGCGATGGCGCCTTTCAAGACAAAGTTAGCGGCAATGGAGATGATCACGCCAATCGCAGCCGGAGACTGCAGGACGCGGCCGTCTTTCAACATCCCCGAGATCGAAAAGACCACGGAGTCGGCATCCACCGAGCCGGCGATGGCGCTGGTGAGATAGACGCCGCTCGAGCCGAACTCCTCCACACCGTAGCGCGACGCGAATCGAATCGCCGCGAACAAGAGGCCAAATTTCAGAGCCGGTGTCAGACGGAACGGGTTGCTCACGGCAATGTGCGATTCCGCCGGCTCCGCGGCGGGCCGCCGGCCCAGAAGGAAGGCGCACGCGATTCCGGCCAGAGTCAAGGCGATCAGCGCGGGCAGGCAATATAGGGCCAGGACGGGAGAGGAGATCATCAGCAGGACGAAGATGCGCGGCCCCTGCACCGAGTTTGACAACAGCGCCGCCTGCACATAGGCCTCCGGGTGCGCCGGGTCCTCGGAACAATCTTTGGCCAGGGCCGACGTGGACGCCGTGGTGGACGCCAGCCCGCCGAGGAGACCCGTGATGCGCAGGCCCTGCCCTTCCCCGAGGAATTTCTGCAGAAAATAGCCCAGCCATGAAATCGAGCAGACCAGGATGACGAAGATCCAGATCTTGTGTGGGTTGAAGAATCCGTACGGCCCGTAATTCGAATCCGGCAGGACCGGCAGGATGACGAAGATGACGGCCAGAAACCGCAGGGTGTCCTGATACTCGCGCTCGTTGACCACTTCAAGAAAGAACTTGCGCAACAGCACGCGGGCTTCGAGCAGCAGCGTGAAAATCACCGCCAGCGCGATGGCGAGCGGTGCGCCCCAGGGCAGGCCCGGCGTGGTGGTCAAAACGCTGAGCAGAAATGTGGCCACGGCGGCGAGCTCAGTGGTGATGCCCGTGCGACCGGTGGTCTGAACGCGAAAGACGACGATCAGCGCAGTGAGCGCGAGCAGTGTAGCCGCCGTGATCCAGGCCACGCCGAGCAACCCGCACAGGCCGCCCGCCAGGGCGATGGTGATGAAATCACGCAGCCCCGCATGACGCTCCACCTGGTCGGACTCGCGCTCTATGCCGACCAGCAGGCCAATCAGCAGCGCCTCGGCCATGGCCAGCCAGGCAGGATGGATGGGTGCCACGCGGTTACCTCTGGGGCAGATTGTATCGCGAACCCCTGGCGCAACGGCGCGCCGGCGATCTCAAGGGTGAGCGGCAAGCAACCCCGGTGCGCGCAAAAGCGATTGGACTCGCGCGCATTCCGCGGCATTCCGTTCGGACGCAATTCGCGGCGGCCCGAGTTCACTGCGCCTGGAACATCGCTATGTATTGCTTGTCCGGCGCATGGTCCCGCCGCCAAAGCAGCTTATAGCCCGCCGCTTCGACCTCCTGGACGACCTGTTCCGCGCTGGCGCGAATGTGCTTCAATGCGAAATCCGGGTCACCTTCCATGGCGCCGCGCTTCTTGTGGTACTCGACGATGGCCAGCCGCCCGCCGGGGCGCAGTCCTCGCTTGATCCCGGCCAGCATTTGCCCGGGATAATCGAAGTGGTGATAGGCGTCCAATATGATCACCAGGTCGGCGGCTGCCGACGGCAATTTGGGATCGGTCGCCGTTCCGAGCACAAACTCGACATTGGAAAGCTTGGCCGCCTTGGCGCGCTCGCGGGCACGGTCGAGAAAGTCCGGGAAGATGTCTTCAGCGATGACGCGCCCGTCCGAGCCGACCGCGGCGTCGAGATCTTTCAGCAGGTTTCCCGTGCCTGTGCCGAGATCCACGACCGTCGATCCCTTGACGACGCCGAGCCGCTCGATCAGCTCGGCAGGCTGCAGGTTGGCCAGCCGGGCAGGAGCCTCCAGGCGTTCGATCATCTTCGCGCGGTCTTCCTTCGTCTCGTAGGCCCGGTTGGCATCCTGGGCAACCTGACACCAACTGGTGGCAGCAATCAGGAGAATGAAGGACACTCGCATCGCACACTTCATTGGCCTCTAGATTCCACTACTGCCTCGCGGGATTCCTGAAAGATACACAAACTCAAAAGGCATGGCAGGCCCGAGGGGTGGCCGGTAACGCCGGCTTGGCCTTCGATGTTTGCCGGGAGACAGGACGCGATACGATGGTGCTCGACGATGGCAAGCTTCGAGTTGTCCAAGTGGTACATGGACTGCGTTACCGGCTCAGGTGACGCCTCGATCGCTTATACAGGGGCGTTGCATTGGGGACCGGTTCGCTTGCACTTCTCAAGCCTGCTGGAAAGCACGGCGGAGCTTGTCACGGTCAAGAACACGCTGAGCCCCCAGGGCGAGCCCAGCCTCGCTGAACGTTCCCTTCGCTGGCAGTCCAAATCGCTCGATGTGACTTGCGAGTGGCAGGCCGACTCCGAAGAGATCCATGAGACCGTTTTCGCCACCGGCGCCGGCGCGGTGGAGTGGCGCTGCCTGATGCCGCGAGCGCAGGCGCGGATTCACGACCGAAGCGGCTTCGGCTACGCTGAACATCTCTCTTGCACCATCGCGCCGTGGAAGCTGCCGGTTCAGACTCTCCGCTGGGGCCGCTTTGCGTCGCCGTCCGAGTGGGTCGTCTGGATCGACTGCCTGGGCGGTTGCACGCGCCGCATCGTGTACCGGAACGGCCAGGCAGAGCCCGCCCCGCGGCTGGAAGATGGCCGAATTGAATTCGCTGGCGGCGCGCGCCTGACTCTGGACCGTTCGCTCGTCCTGCGCGAAGGCCGGCTCGGAGCCACGGTCCTGTCTGCCATCCCGGGAATCCGGGACACCTTCCCCGCTCGTTTGCTCCAGATGAATGAATGCAAGTGGCGCAGCCGCGGGCGCTTTGAGCGGCCCGGAGTTGCGGCCGTGGAAGGCTGGGCCATCCACGAGAGAGTGGATTGGCCCAAATGAACCTCGGAAAGATCATCTATGGCGCATTCTTCGCCGCCGTGCTGCCGTGCCTGTTGATCCTGTGGGCCGTCGGCGCGCAGTTCAATGTGTCGCTGCCGGTCTACGGCACCTCTCCCATTGCGCTGGCGATAACAGCGTGCGGTTTGGGGCTGATGTTAGCAGGCATGTGGCAGCTTTGGCATCTCGGCGGCGGACTGCCGATGAACGCATATCCCCCGCCCCGGCTGGTATCGAGCGGGACATTCTACTGGCTCCCTCATCCCATCTATTCCAGCTTCGCCGCGATGTGTTTCGGTGTTGCGATGACGGCTCGCTCTGCCTCCGGTCTTTGGTTGGTTGCTCCGAGTGCGCTGCTCGGCTGCACCGCTCTCGTGCTGGGCTATGAACGGCCCGATCTGAAACGGCGCTTCGGTGACACGCTCCACGTATTGCCGGCCGATGATGCGGCGCCTCCGTCCGAACCGGAGCGGTGGCGATTTTTCCTGGTCGTCGTCATTCCGTGGATTGCGCTTTACGAATTCACGACCAAAATGGGTCTGCACGGAGCCGCGTTCCGCCTGGGCTTCGAAGACCACTTGCCGATCTATCCCTGGACTTCGATCTTCTACCAAAGCACCTATCTCACCGTCGCGGTAGCCCCCTGGTGCGCCCGTTCCCGGCGCGATCTTCGCCGGCTTATGGTCTCAGCGTGGGTGGCGATGGCCGTGATATTTCCCACGTATTGGATCATCCCGTCGAGTGCTCCGCGCCGCCCTCTGACAGACAACTCCTGGCTGGCTCACCTACTCACGACGGAGCGCAATACCTATCCGCCCACTGCCGCCTTCCCTTCCTTCCACGTTCTCTGGGCCATCTTCATCGGGCGTCTTTACCGGCCGCGCTGGATCGGCGCCGCGTACGCCGCGTCGATCGTGATCACGTGTATTACCACGGGCATGCACTACATCCCGGACGTGATCGCGTCGCTCGTGATCGCGCCGCTATTGCTGCAACCGGAACGGGCCTGGAATTGGCTGCTCCATCAAACGGAAGGCATCGCGAATTCCTGGCGGGAGTGGCGCATCGGTCCTGTCCGCATCATCCATCATGGCCTCTACGCGGCTGCCGCCGCCTTCGTTCAGTGCGCGGTCGTGGCGTCCGCTCTCGGTCGCGGCCAGGCATGGAAAGTGCTTGTCATTGCGGCCGCGGGACTGCTCGGGGCCGGGGCGTGGGCGCATTGGATTGAAGGTTCCTCCGTGCTGCGCCGCCCTTTCGGCTTCTACGGCGGCATGATCGCCGTCGGTCTGGCCTGTCTATTCTTTGAGGAGCGCTGGATCCTGCTCGCGGCAAATTGTCTGGGCGCGCCCTGGATGCAGACGATCGGCCGCGTACGTTGCCTGGTGAACGGCTGCTGCCACGGCACGCCCGCGCCGCCCGAGGCCGGCATCCGCGTGACGCATCCCCGTTCCCGCGTCCTGAGGCTGGCGGGTCTGGCGGGCGTCCCGGTCCACCCCACGCAGCTCTATTCGATCTTGAGCAATACATTGCTGGGCCTGGTGCTCCTGCGTCTGTGGCTCTCGGGTTGTTCGATGCCGGTCATTTGCGGCGTGTATGCAATTGGAAACGGGATGGCGCGCTTCGTGGAAGAAGCCTATAGAGGCGAGCCGCAAACTCCTCACCTGTGGGGACTGCGCCTGTACCAGTGGACCGCCGTCGCCAGCATAATCGCCGGAGCGTTCGTGACCACACTGCGCTGGCCCGGAGAACTGGCGCTCACACCTTCGGTTCCAGGCATGCTATATGCTCTGGCCTTCGCTGCGCTGGCTGGAGCGGCGATGGGCCTGGACTTCCCCGAATCCAACCGGCCGCTGGCGCGCCTGGCGTAGCACGCCTGGCAACTCACGATTCGAAACAGCGGCCCGCCGCCGCTCAATCGCTGATCTTGCCCAATACCACAGCATGCCGCACCGGTTGACAATACGGAAAGCACTTCAGGTGACGCCTGCCTTGAAGGCGTGTGTGGTGGCCCGATTAAGGTCCTACTCTCTCGAGGAGCGCGGTGTTGCCACGCCGCGGTGGCGGCGACTCAACGGGTCTGAAGCCCGCGTCGCGGGCCTTCTGCACTTCGGCTTCAAAATGCGAAGCGTTGACGTGCCCTGCTGGTTCCACAAACAGCAGGCGCGCTCCTGGCTTCGAGGCTCGGGCCACCTCGCCGAAGAACCGGGCGGCATCCGGCAGCTCATGAACTACGGCGAAGGCCAGCGTGAAGTCCACGCACCCCGTCAAATCTGCCAGACCGAGCGAGTCAGGCGTTGCCAGCCGTGTGTCTAGACGGTCAAGGACGCCCGCTTTAGAGGCACGCCGCCGGAGCTCGGAAAGCATGCGGGGCTGAACATCGACGGCAACCACGTGACCTGAGCCGCCTACCAGGCGCGCCAGTTCCAAGGAGAAGAAGCCCATTCCGGGACCGGGTTCGAGCACTGTCATGCCCTGGCGAACATGCGGCGCCAATATCTTCACCGGCGAAGTGAGAAGCCGCCTTATAGGGCTCGTCAGCAAGTAGCCAAGCCACCAGGGGCAGACGTGACAAGGGTTAGCGGAAGAGGGAGCGCTCTGAGGCCGATCCGGGGACGACTCGGAATTCTGCATGCCTACTCCTTGAACTGATTACGGCGAGGTAGTCCTTCGTGTTCCGGTTACCATATCGTTTTCGGATAATGTTGTCTGCCAATGTCAGGCGCTCGCGCATCCGATGCCGGGTCAGTCTGTTCAAAAGCTGACTTTGCCGAGGACAACAGCGTGCCGCGCGCCCGTGGCCGATGGCAGATTCGATGGCTTGCGATGCCATGTCTCGTGGGCGAGGACCGCAAAGGCGACGGCTTCCTTGAAATCCGGATCGATCCCGTAGTCCTCGGTCGTGGTCACGTCCATTTCGTCGGGCAACTCCGCGCAGAGGGACTTGAACAGCGCGGGGTTGTGCACGCCGCCGCCGCTCGAAATGATCTCGCAGTCTTCGGCGTCTTCCGGCAGACAGGCGCAGATCGCATCGGCGATGGTGGCGGCGGTCAGGTGCGTCACGGTGGCGACGAGATCTGCTGGAGCGAGGTGCCGGTCGAGCAAAGATTGAACGAATTCGCGGCCGTACTGCTCGCGGCCGGCCGATTTGGGCGGCTGCCGGCGGTAATACGGATCACGCATCAATTCAGCCAGCAAAGCCGGATCGACGGCGCCCTCCAGCGCCATTTCGCCATCGGCATCGTAACGCTTCGCGCCGGCAGAGAAATGAGCCGCGAGCTGGTCGATGACCATGTTGCCCGGCCCCGTGTCGAAGGCGACGACTTGCGAGGGTTCGCAGTTCGGCGGGAGCACGGTCACGTTCGCGATACCGCCGATGTTGACCAGCACGCGAGTCTTTTCCGGGTGGCGGAAGAGCAGCCAATCGACGTAGGGAACGAGCGGCGCTCCCTGCCCTCCGGCGGCCATGTCGCGCGGGCGAAAGTCGCTGACCACGGGGGTGCGGGTCAACTCCGCCAGCACGCTGCCATCGCCGATCTGCAATGTGGAAGCGACCTTGCGGCCGAGCACTCTTGCCGGCAGGCCTTCGTGATAAATGGTCTGGCCGTGCGAGCCGATCAATTCAACACTCGCGGGATCGATGCCTTGCTTGCGGCAGCAGTCGAAGAACGCTTCAGCGTAGATCTGCGGCAGGAGAAAGTGCAGCCGGGCGATCTCGCGCGTGTGCGTATCACAGTTGGACACGGCCAGCAGGGCCGCGCGGAGATCGTTCGGATAAGGCTCGCTGTGCGTCGCGAGCGTGCTCACCTCAAGGGAAGAATCGTGAGCTGAGATATCAACAATCGCCACGTCCACCCCGTCGAGCGACGTGCCACTCATGATGCCTGCGACTCTCATTGGTGTCCCAGTTCCTCTTTCAATTCGGCCAACAGCTTTAGCGCATCGAGCGGACGGAGACTGTCGATATCGAGATCGCGGATGCGCTCGGCGATCTGCCAGCCGACGGGTTCGAACAGACGAATCTGCAGTGCCGGTTCCTGGGCCTTCTTCTTGGGCCGAACGAGCTCTTCGGTGACGGTGTGCTCCGATTTCTCGTGCGTCGCGAGGATTTCCCGCGCGCGTTCGATGACTCCCATTGGCAACGCTGCGAGACGCGCCACTTCAATGCCGTAGCTGCGGTCGGCGGCGCCGGGCTCGACCTTGCGCAGGAACAGGATCTGGTCGCCGGCCTCGCGCACGGAGACGTGCAGGTTGCGCACGCCCTCCAAGCGGTTCTCAAGCTCGGTTAACTCGTGATAGTGCGTGGCGAAGAGCGTCCACGCGCCGATGTGCTCGTGGATGAACTCGATCACGGCCCAGGCCAGCGCAAGCCCATCGTAAGTTGACGTGCCACGCCCGATCTCGTCCAGCACGATCAGGCTGTTCTCCGTGGCTGTGTTCAGGATCACGGCCGTCTCGGTCATCTCCACCATGAACGTGGAGCGCCCGCGCGCGAGGTTGTCCGACGCGCCGATGCGCGTGAACACGCGGTCCACCACGGGCAGCAGGGCTTCGCTCGCCGGGACGAAGCTGCCCATCTGGGCCATCACGGCGATCAGCGCGGCCTGCCGCAGATACGTGGACTTGCCGCCCATGTTCGGTCCCGTGATGACGGCGATGCGGCTCGATCCGCGATCCAGGTAGAGATCGTTCGGGATGAAGCGCTGGGCCTCTTTCTCAACCAGCTTCTCGATCACCGGATGGCGGCAGGCGACGATCTTCATCTCACCCGACGTGCTGAAATGCGGGCGGGCGTAGCGGCGCTCGACGGAGACCTGCGCCAGCGCGGAGTAGAAATCAATCTCGCCAATCGCGTTGGCCGTCGAGTGGATGCGCAGACCCTCGGCGGCCGTCCGCGAACGGACCTCGGCGAAGAGTTCGCGCTCCATGTTCTGGCTGCGCTCCTCGGCGTCCATCACCTTCGCTTCCAGTTCTTTCAACTCCGGCGTGGTGAAGCGTTCAGCGTTGACGAGCGTCTGTTTGCGTTCGTAGTCGGGCGGCGCGAGGTGCAGGTTCGACTTGGAGATTTCGATGAAGAAACCGAAGACGTTGTTGAACCGGACCTTCAGCGAGTTGATGCCGGTGCGTTCGCGCTCGCGCTGCTCGATGGCCGCGATCACCTGGCGCGAGTTGCGGCTCAGGTGGCGCAGTTCGTCCAGCGCGGCGTTGTAGCCTTCGCGGATCACTCCGCCATCGTTGAGCGTCACGGGCGGCTCGTCCGCAATCGCCGAGAGGATGCAGTCGCGCACGTCGGCCAGTTCGTCGAGCGATGCCAGCGCCGCCTGCAAGTTGGCGGCATGCAGCGGTGTCACCAGGGGCTTGAGCGCAGGCACCAGCGCCAGCGTACGACCCAATGAGAGCAGGTCGCGCGGATTGGCGGTACCCAGCGTGACGCGCGCCAGCAGGCGCTCGAGATCCTGCATGCGGCCCAGCGTCTCGCGCAGCTTGGTGCGTTCGACGGTCGCCGTACGGAAGGCTTCCACGGCGTCGAGGCGGGCCTCGATTTCCACGCGGTCGAGCGAAGGTCGTAACAGCCGGCGGCGCAGCAGGCGCCCGCCCATGCCGGTCTGCGTCTGGTCGAGCACGCTGAGCAGCGTCGCGTCCTTGCGCCCATCCATGTCGGCCGAAAACATCGGTTCGACCAGCTCGAGGTTGCGCACCGTGACCGCGTCGAGCAGCATGGCGCCGGAGCGGTCGTACCAGGAGGGCCGGTCGAGATGGTCCAAGGCCGAGCGTTGCGTTTCGCGCAGGTACTGCAGCAGCGCGCCCGCCGCCGACACAGCCAGGGGACGCCCGGCGAGCCCGCAGCCATCCAGCGCGAGCAACTTGAAATGTTCTTTGAGAAGCTGATCGCAACGGTCGGGAGCAAACGTCCAGGCCTCCACCGGAGTAATGATCCAGCGGCCCTGCGGAGCGGTGTCCCGCGCTCCGTCCGCCGCCAGCAATTCACGCACGTTGAGCTGTTCGAGCGACGGCAGCAACTCGACCGCGTCCATCTCCGACGCGCGGTATTCTCCGGTCGAGATGTCCACCCAGGCGAGACCGGCGTGGTCCTGTTTGAGCGTCACCGCGGCCAGGTAATTGTTCTCATGCGAACGCAGCAGCGCGGCGTCGGTGACGGTGCCGGGAGTGAGAATGCGCGTGACCTCGCGGCGGACGATGGTCTTGGTATGGCGCGGGTCTTCCATCTGATCGCAGATGGCAACGCGGTAACCCTTCTGGATCAGGCGGTTGATGTAGTTCTCGGCCGCGTGCGCGGGCACCCCGCACATCGGCACGGCTTCGCCCTTCTCTTTGTTTCGAGAGGTGAGGGTGATCTCCAGTTCGCGCGAGGCGACGACGGCGTCGTCGAAAAACAGTTCGTAGAAATCGCCCAGACGGAAAAACAGCAGGGCGTTGGGCGCCTGCTGTTTGGCTGCGTGGTACTGCCGCATCAGCGGCGTGGAAGGCTCGGCACTCACTCAGTTCAGGATCGGGCGCGGGATGGCTGTAAAGCAAGCGGTCCAACGCAAAACGGAACCGCCCGACGTGCCCGGCGACGCCGTTCAGGACCGCCAAGCACCAGAAGACCGGCGCTGTCTTACGTTCGCGGGACCGTTCCGCGTGTGCGGCAGCGTTCCAGCGCCGCGTGACGCCGTTCGATGAACTCTCAGCGAAGAAACAACCCGTTCGCGTCCTCGTAGGAGACGGCTCCGTCGAACATGCTGTCCAGGGAACCGGCCGCTTTGAGTTCCCGGGCAATTCGCCGTGTGAGCCCAAGGGCGGCACGGGCAACGCCGGAGCCGGTACTGACGCGCGCGACGCCCAATTCCCGTAACCGGCCGATTGACGGCAACCCCGGGCTGAGCAGTATGTTCAGCGGGAAGCGCAGCTCCTGCACAAAGCCGCGGATCGACTCCTCGTCGCTGATTCCAGGTACGAAGACGCAATCTGCGCCCGCCTGGATGTAGGCGCGCAAACGTTCCAGCGCGAGGTTGAAGCGTCCGGCGGGCTGGCCGACTTGCGCGAGGTACACATCGGTCCGGGCATTGATGACGACCGGCACTCCGAGTTCGTCGCCGACGCGCCGTACAGCCTGGATTCTCCGCACTTGCTTCTCGATGTCGACCAGAACGTCCGGTGTCTTGCCGTCCAGGTCCTCCAGATTCAGGCCAACGGCTCCGGCCTCCACCACGGCCGCCGTCGTGATCGCCGGGTCGTCATAACCCGCCTCCAGATCGGCCGTCACTGGAACGTCCACGCAATTGGCAATGCGCTTCACGGCCCGCAGCATCTCTTCCGGTCGAATACGCTGTCCGTCGGGATATCCCAGCGAGAAAGCCACGCCCGCGCTGGTGGTCGCAATTGCGGGAAAACCCGCATCTTCGAAGATCCGCGCGCTGGCGCAATCCCAGGCGTTTGGCAAAACCAGCATTTCCGGCCCGTGATGCAGCGCTCGCAATCTTGATGCTTTCTCGGCCTGGCCCTTCATGACTTCCATTGTACGAATCCGAGTGGGCGGCAACGCGGTCGCGCCTCAGCGGAGTTCCAGATCTTTTGATGGCTGCGGCCTGTTCGCACGTAGACGATTCGCACGAAGCCACGGCCAGCACCTCGGCACCCCCGGCGCCGAGCCGCGGTCTTGAGGAAGCGGTGGTAAATCGATGCGCTGGGCAATGCACGCGTCTGGGGTGCGGCCATGCCTACTGTGGCTCGCCGGCTTGTCGATTCTTGGGCCGATCCGGAGATCGGCGCTCCCAGGATCCGCGAGCAAGGCGCTCAGGAACGGCTCAGCTGCGAGAGGTCCTGCTTCGCGCGCGGAAAGTCGGGCTGCAACTGCAAGGCTGCCCGCAACTCACGCATCGCGTCGCTCTTGCGACCCTCCCGCTTGTAGAGATCGGCCAGCAGCCAATGCGCCTCGGCAGGCGTCGGCTGCCGCCCCTCCGGCGGCTGGCTGAGGTACTTCTGGATGTATTTTTCAGCGCGTGGGAAATCCTGGCCGATCTCGATCAGCGCCTCGGCGGCCGAGTAATAGGACGAAAGGTCCTCCGGAGCAGCCGCATCGCCTTGAGCGAGCACGCGGTCCAGATCCGCCCAGCGTTTCTGCGTGGCGTAGACGTGGGCCAGCACTTTGTAGGCCTGTCCCGCGGAGGAATCGATGGCGAGCGCCAGGCGGGCTTCCTTCTCCGCCAGATCCAGCCGCTTCGTCTGCGCCTGGAAACAGTAGAATTCGGCCAGCCAAAGCCTGGGCCGGACCATAGTCGGATCGGCCTGGGCAGCCTTCTTGAGATACGACTCCAGTTGGGCATCGTCGCCCTTGCCGGCCAACAGGCGCGCATGGGCCAGATAGCCCCAGGAGGGAAGGAAACTCACGACGTTGTCGGCGATGTCGAGGGCGCGCTGGCGGTTGCCGCCCGCGAGCAAGGGCGCCTTCCAGCAAAACATCATTTGCACGAGCAGGGCGTCCACTTCCCGCGGGTTGGCGGTCAGCGCGGCTTCCAACTCGCGATTCATTTTGTGAACGTACACGACGGCCTTCAGCGAGGAGGACTTGTCCGCCATCAGTGCATACGCCTCGGCCAGTTGGGCGTGGTAGGCCGCGTTGCCGCCGTCAATCGCGACCGCCTTCTCGGCGTCCACGACGGCCCCTTCCGGGTCGTTGTAACTCAGACGGGTCTTTGCGAGCCAGCAATAGGCCTGAGCGTCCTTCGGGTTCGACCGAAGCCGGTCCGACGCGATTCGGACGATCTGCTTCCAGTGGCCCGCCTCCATGAGAAGATCGACCGGAGATGGCTTGTCCACCGCGAAAATCAGGGATGAGGACAGGACAATGAGAGGTGCGCCAAAGCGCGAAATGAAACCCACTAAGACCAGTTTAACCGTTTTGAAATGAGAGACGCTCCGGCACATTCTCGGGCCGGCGCTGGACCGGAACGTAACTTAACATCGGGGGGGCGCACGATGGGGGTGTTCAGGCTTCTCCCGCGCCCGGCCACAACCGTGAGTGGGAGGCGGAATCTCCGCAGTGCCCTTTCCGTTCATGGGCACCGAACAGCAAGCGCTGGAGAACGGTCCCCTGGAAGCGGCCTCCGCGCTGCTTTGTATTCACCCGGGGCGCGAATCCAGAGGAGAACCACATCGCGGGAGGAAGGCCCAAAGGACCCCTCCTTTCATTCGCGCACCGGTGCTGATCGGGAGCGGCGGCCGCCTCCCTCGCTCGCGTTTCTGATGACAGCCGTCTAGGCGAAGATCTCTTGCGCGCGCTGGAGGCGCTCCCGCACATGCACGCCGTTCACGCATTTCACCGTGCAATCGGTGCAATCGCCGCAGCGCACATTGCGCAACTCTTCGGGCATCGCGAGGAAGTTCTCGCGCGCCATCGGGAACTGGCCGTAGCCTTCGGCGTACATCAGGAAGCGGAGCACATCGGCGACCGGCAGACCTTGCGAGCAGACGCCGTCGCACGAGTTGCACATCCGGCAGTAGCGCGGGCGGAGGAACTCGAGCTGCGCGCTCAGCACCTTCTCGTCGGCCGCAGTGAACGGACTCTCCATGGAGCGCAGGTCTTCGTCGAGCTGGTCCAGGTCCGTGATGCTCGGGATGGTTGTATCGACGAACTTGCTCTTCATCGCCCATTTCAGGGCGGCGAACATGGCGCCTTCCCGGTGGAGCTTCTGGATCACTTCGGGGTCGTTCTTGACCGCGGGAATCGGCTTGTAACCGCCCGCGAACACTTTCATGGCGACGACGCCGATGCCGGCCGCGCGCGTCTGCTCCAGCAGGTCGTCAATCGTGTGACCCATGGTGAAGTTATAGGAGGCCAGCAGGACGTCGAACCTGCCGCTCTTGATGACGGCGGGGATCAGTTCCCGGTGGCCGACGTGGGTGCTGATGCCGGCGAAGCGGATCTTGCCCTGTTGCTTGGCGATGCGCTGGGCTTCCAACAGCTCATCGGTGATGTGCTCGGGCTTGCTCTTCGAGTGCAGGTACCAGATGTCGAGGTAATCGGTCTGCAACTCCTTCAGGCTGGTTTCCAGGTGGGCCAGCGCGCCCTCCTTTGTAGGAGCCAGCGTCTTGGAACAAAGAATCAGGTTCTTCCGCTTGCCCTTCAGCGCCTCGCCCACCATGCGCTCGTTGTTGCCGCCCTGGTAGACGCGCGCCGTGTCGAAGAAGTTGACTCCCGACTCGACGGCCTGCTGAATGACCACCGGATCGGAAGTCACCATGCAACCGAAGCCCATGGATGTCACTTTCAGCCCCGTCTTGCCAAGCGTGCGGAACTGCAGGCGGGGCTTCGCCAAGCCACTTGGAGGCGCCTCGGCGGGCAGCGGGGACGGAAGACCGGTTGTGGCGGCGAGCGCCGAGGCAGGCAGAGCGAGTCCGGCGGCGGCCAGGAAATTACGGCGAGATGAGTTGTCCGACATCAGAGTAAAGACTCCAGTGGTCCGATTATGCCAGAGTGGACCGCGCCGGAGGAGAGGTCCGAAGACAGAGCATCAAGAAAGAAGTCAGGTGGTCCACTCAAGACGACGCGCATACGGCCTGAACGGAAGTGATTCGCCCCTCGCGGAAATTGATGGCCATGTTTCGAACTTTCGTGCGAGCAGTCTCTCCCATCAACAGGTGGATGCCCAGAGGCGGGGCGCCGGAGCCCGCGAGTTTCCTGTCGGCCGCTTCAAACCAGGCTTGCGAGGGCAGACTCTTGTCCTGCCAGTAGCGAATGGTCAGGCCCAACTCCTCGAGGATGTTGCGGATTTCACTCTGTGATGCGAGGAAATTGATTGACGGCTGCTCCGCCCAAGGGACGGGACAGTGCGGTTCCCCACCGTCGCCCTGGAAAATGTCGTGAAACACGAGCCGGCCTCCTGGAGCCAGAACGCGCGTCAGCCCGGCGTAGAACGAACGCTTGTCCGGAATGTTCATCTGCACGTGTTCGGTCCAGACGACATCGAAAGAAGCGTCCTCAAAAGGCAGCATGCATGCGCTCGCCTGCCGGAATTCGACCTGGCCAGCGAGGCCAACCATCCGGGCCAGAACCTCCGCCGCGTCGATATACTCCTTTGTCAGGTCCACGCCAATCGCACGGACTCCATGTTCAACCGCGAGATAACGAACCGATCCGCCGAGGCCGCAGCCAACGTCCAGCACGCGCTCGCCCGGGCGGAGCTGCGCGAGCGCGGCCAGCTCCGTGGTGGCCTCCCTGCCCCGGACGTGAAATTCGTCAACAGCGGCAAGGTCAGCGGGCGCGAGGTGCGCCAGATCCTTCCCAGCCGCGCTGAGAGCCTGCAAAATGCCGTCAAGCACGGCGCCCCGGCCGTAGTGGGACTCAACCGAACACAGATCCTGGCGATTGTCCATTGGGAAGCGATCTCACAAGCCGAGCCGCTGTCGAAGCACATCTCTCCCTCCAGGCCCAGGCCGGTGCCCGGCGGCATGGAGCGAAAGAGCGAAGCAGCACCAAAGTTAATCAATATCGAAGGCTGGGGCCAATCCGCAAGTCCCCCACCCCACTGTCCTATTTCCCGTGCAGCCGGTACGTCAGTCCGACCGCCGCGGTGAGCGGATAGCCGGGAGTGCCGTGGATGCGGGCGACGGCGGGAGCGTCCGGCAGGATGCGCGAGACGAAGTAGTTCTGCGTCTCGTAGTAGTCCTTGTTGAGCAGGTTGTCGAAGCTCAAGCTGAGCTCGACGCCACGGCGAAGCGGGCGCGCCAGGCTCAGGTCCCAAATCGTGCTGCCCGTCGCTACGATCGACGGATCTTCGCCATCGAGCCGGTAGTGGTTGATGGCGCGGAGGCGCAGCGACCCGCTCCAACCCATCCAGGACGTCATGGTCAAGGCGGCGTTGGCCGTCATGTGCGGCGCGCTGTCCACATAGACGCGATGATCGCCACCGAGGTAGAAGGCGTTCCCGATCTTGGTGAGGCCGCCGTTTAACGACAGATGATGGGTGAGTTCGATCGACGTCTTCGCCTCATAGCCATACGCACGGCTCGGACCATTGAATTCGAAACTGCCATCGTCGGGGACGTAGACCATCTCGTTGGAGTGGTCGATCAGGAATCCATCGGCGCTGAAGGACACGCGTCCGAACCGCGACGAAGCGCCCACCTGGTAAAAGTCCGTCGTCGCAACGCGCGTCCGGTCCGGCCGCTGCACCACCGCGCGCGCGTCCACACTGTTGATGCCGCGGCCATAGTTTGCGTAAAGAGTGACGGGGAGTCTGCGGAACGGCGTGAACGCCAGGCTGCTTTTCGGTTGCCAGCGGCCGGCCGACTCGACGCCACCCGCTAACGGGTTCACGCGGTCCTTCACATCCCACCGGAAAGCGTCGAGGCGCAATCCGCCCGTCAGGATCAGCCGTCCGTTCAGCAGGCTCAGGCTCTCCTGGACGTAGCCCGCGCCGTTGGTGATGCGGGCATCCGCGCGGGTGGTTACCCCGAGCGGGTCGCGCCCCAGGCGCGGGTAGAGGCCAACGTTGATCTGGTCGTCGTGGTAGTTGGCTCCGGCGGTCAGGAGCGCGGTGACGGGTCCGACGCGGCTGGCATGTGTGTATTGCGCCGTTGCGCCCTCGGTGAGGCGGGAATCGTGTTGTTGAAATCCGTCCCCGTGCACCGGGTCAAACAGGAAGAAGGTGAAATTCGAGTAAAGATCGAAGAGATTGCGGTTCACGAAACCATCGGCGCGCAGTACGTCTCCGTTCGCGAAGGACTTGATGTAGTAAGTGGACGCCGTACCGAGCCAGACCTTGCCGCCGTCGGTCGGATCGTTGTAGCCGTAGCGGTTGAGCAGCCCCGCGGCCACCTGGTCGAGCGGAATCTGGCCGGAGGAGTAGAAGTCGTTCCGGCCGTAAAGGAGGCGGTATCCGATCTTCTGCCGGCCGGACAGCGTGGTGGCGAAATTTCCGTTCACGTTGTCGCGCCGGTAACGCCCCGGATTGAGGAATGGCCCGTCTGTGTAGCTGCCCTCGTAGGCCAGATAGGAATCGACGTGTTGCACGTCCGGGCTGTAAGCCATAAAACCGCGCCAGGCGTTGAAATTGCCCCCCTGAAAACGGACGGTCAACTCGTCGGGGAGCGACTCACGCTGGCGAATCTGTACCACGCCCAATCCGCTGAAATCGCCGTACTCGGCGCTGAACGGTCCGTTGATGATGCTGACCTCGCCGATCAGTTCCGGGCTGAGCGCCTTCAGCGCACCCAGGTAGCCCTGGCCGTGGCCCTGCGTGCCCTGGTTCTGCTGCACGTCGTCGACCATCACCTTCAGCCCGCCGTTGACTCCTCCGTGATCCAAATTGAAGCCGAAGCGCCTTATTTCCAATGACTTGCCGCCACCCTCGTGTTGCCCAGCACTGATGCCTGCGTCCATTTGCTGGAGCATCTGGTCGTCGCGCGTGAACAGTGTCTTATTGAAGACTTCGGCGTTGCGCATGTCGACCGCGGGTTCCAACACGCCAGCGGAAATCACCATGGAGGTACTCTGATCGGCCACCCGGGAAAAATGAAGTTCGGCGCGAACAGTCTCGCCGGTTTCCAACTTGATGGTCCTCGAAACCGGATGGAAGCCGAGAGAGTCCGCCGTCAGATTATAGTCGCCTGCAACCAGATGGTCGATCGCAAAGCGGCCTTCGTCATCGGTCCGCGTCTCGCGGTGAATGCCTCCCGAGTGGCCGGAGAGCCGAACGCCGGCGCTGGGAATCGCCTTGCCCTGAGGATCGGTGACCGTGCCTTCCACGCGACTGGAGGCCCGATCGGCGGCCGGATTGCCGGCGCGGGCCGGCTCCGGAAGAGTGCCGACGATTGAGAGCACAGCGAGGGCCAGCGACGATCGCAAGCGGAAGGAGGAAAGCATCGTGAATTTCTATTCGTATCACGAAAATTATGTCTGTGCTACACATTGGCCCAAAATAGCCGGCCTGGACGGTGCGTCAACCGGGCTCCGCAGGGTGCCATCAGCCTTTAGCTGGGCCCGCCTGGAAGAGGTCTGGACCGCCCATCCCACCGACCCGGGCTTGACTACTTATGTATTCTTAGGGTGGAGAGCGGATCCGGAGGCGGAGCCGCCTGTTTGCTCATTCCATCCTTTATCTAGTAGCCTGAAACCGTCTTTATGCCGAAATCCCTAGTCATCGTCGAATCGCCCGCAAAGGCGAAGACGATTGGCAAATACCTGGGCAAGAACTTCGTGGTCAAAGCCAGCTTGGGCCACGTCAAGGATCTGCCGAAGAACGATATCGCGGTCGATGTGGAGCACGACTTCCGGCCCACATACGTTGTCATTGAGGGCAAGAAGAAGCTCATCGACGAGCTGAAGCGCGCCGCCAAGGACTCCGACGCCGTCTACCTCGCAGCCGACCCCGACCGCGAAGGCGAGGCGATCTGTTTCCATCTGGAGGAAGAGCTGCACTCGAAGAAGGGCGGCGGCCCGGACTTCTACCGTGTGACCTTCAACGAAATCACGTCTGCGGCCGTGAAGCGGGCCTTTGAGCATCCGCGCCAGGTAAACGTGGCGCTGGTGGATGCCCAGCAGACGCGCCGGATCCTGGACCGTCTGGTTGGCTACAAGATTTCTCCGCTGCTGTGGGACAAAGTACGGCGCGGACTCTCGGCCGGCCGGGTCCAGACGGTGGCGCTGCGGCTGATTGTCGAGCGCGAACGCGAGATCAAGGCTTTCGTCAAGCAGGAATACTGGTCCATCGAGGTCCACCTGCACGCGAAGAAGGCGCCGGTTCTGAAGACCAGCGTCGTCAAGCGCAACGGCGAGAATCTGTCGGTCACCGACGCGACGGCCTCCGAGTCGGTCGTTAAGGCGCTGGAAGGCAGCGAGTACCGCGTCCAATCGGTCGGGACGAAAGAAAAGCGGCGCAACCCTGTGCCGCCGTTCATCACGTCCACGTTGCAGCAGGAGGCCGCGCGCAAGATCCGTTTCAGCGTCAAGCGCACGATGGGACTCGCCCAGCGGCTGTATGAAGGCATAGAACTGGGCAAAGAGGGCTCGGTCGGCCTGATTACCTACATGCGTACCGATTCGACTCGCGTCTCCGACGACGCGCTCGCCGATGTGCGCAAGCTGATCGGCGAGCGGTACGGCGAGCAGTATCTGCCGGCCACGCCGAATGTCTATAAGACCAAGAAGCAGGCGCAGGACGCGCACGAAGCCATCCGCCCGACCTCGGTGCAGCACACTCCGGAAGCGGTTGCGAAGTACCTGAGCGAAGACGAGCTCAAGCTCTACCGGATCATCTGGATGCGGTTCGTCGCGTCGCAGATGACGCCGGCGGTTTTCGATCAGACCACCATCGAGGTGGAGGCCAAGGGCGGCGACGGCGCCGGCTACCTGCTCCGCGCGACGGGTTCGGTGCCCAAGTTCGACGGTTTCCTGGCCGTCTACGAAGAGGGCAAGGACCAGAAGGACGAAGAAGACGAAGAGCTGAAGAACCGCCTGCCGCAGGTGAGCGAAGGCGAACTGCTGAAGTTCAAGTCGATTCACCCCGAGCAGCACTTCACCGAGCCGCCGCCGCGCTTCACCGAAGCGACGCTGGTGAAAGAGCTCGAAGCCGACGGCATCGGGCGTCCATCCACCTACGCCTCCATTCTCTCGACCATCCTGGAGCGGGAGTATGTGAAGAAGGAGGGCGGCCGGTTCAATCCCACCGATCTGGGCATGATCGTCACCGATCTGCTGGTGGAGAGCTTCAACGACATCTTCGACGTCAATTACACGGCTGGCTTGGAAGGCAAGCTCGACGACATCGAAGACGGCACCATCGCCTGGACCGATGCGATGGCCGAGTTCTACGAGCGGTTCAGCAAGGATCTCGAAGAGGCCGGCCGGTCGATGCGCGATGTGAAGCGCACCGAGATTGCAACCGATCAGACTTGCGACCGGTGCGGCAAGCCCATGGTGATCAAGTGGGGCAAGCACGGTTACTTCCTCGCCTGCACCGGTTACCCGGAATGCACGAACACCCGCGAGACGACGCTGGTGGCCGACGAGATCGGCGACGGCGAGAACCCGGTCGAAATCGCTGAGCAGGACGCCGAGGAATATTGCGAGAATTGCGGACGGCCGATGGTGCTCAAGAAAGGGCGCTTCGGAACGTTCTACGCCTGCTCGGGATATCCGGATTGCAAGACCACGAAGCAGATTGGCGGGGCGCAGCGCAAGCCGGACGTGCTGCTCGAAGAGAAGTGTCCCGAGTGCGGCCATCAGCTCGCGATCAAGACGGGCCGCTTCGGGGAATTCACGGCTTGCTCGAACTATCCGAAGTGCAAGTACGTGCTGCAAAAAACGACGGGCGTTCCTTGCCCGAAGTGCGGGACGGGCGAGTTGGCCGAGCGGCGCTCCAAGCGCGGCAAGACGTTCTACGGCTGCAACCGCTACCCCGAATGCGACTTCGTAGCGTGGTCGAAGCCGCTGGCTGAGCCCTGCCCGAATTGCGGATCGACGTACCTGCTCGAGAAGTTCCTGAAGTCGGGCCACTTCGCGGAGTGCCCGAACAAGGAATGCAAATACCGCAAGGAACTCGAGCCGGTCGAACTGGCCAAGGCCTAGTCCCAGGCGCGGGCGCTAAACGCGCGTGGGCCGATCCCCGGCCCACGAACGTGAGAGTGCATTTGCCCCGTGAGAAGCGGGGCAGTCTCCAAGTCGGGCGCGACCGAGTCCCGCGCGGCTGCGAATCGATCCCATCCTCGCAGTTTCCTATAAGCGCACATATCGGGAGTTGGCGGCAAGCGCAACTGCAGAGCCTATTGCTCAACGATGCCCAGCCCGCGTAGTGGTACCATTCCGGCAAACAGCTTGGCAGCGGTTGGAGCAGGAATGGACGAACGGACAATGACGCCGGCGGGCATAGCCTTGAGACTCCTCAGTGTTAGTCCCCCTCGCAATCCGCGTATTCCGTCATGTGGGGAGATCCAAGATGCAAGTGGGCCATTTCTCGCAAGCACCGAAGGGATAATGTTTGCGTAGCCCATTTTCGTGCACACTGGTCGCATGTGGCTCACCCGGTCGCGTAAACACTGCTCGCTAGTTTGCCTCTGTGCGGCGTATGTTTGCGTCAGAGCGCAGCAGCCGGCGAGTACCGGTTCCGTAAGCGGCATG
>Ga0315272_10000218_pt1 | contig 27869 bp, 21 predicted proteins | sample C3_middle_MG_FD_203918 | JGI IMG/M metagenome (GOLD analysis project Ga0315272, IMG submission 203918) | Sediment microbial communities from Yellowstone Lake, YNP, Wyoming, USA - C3_middle | ecosystem: Environmental > Aquatic > Freshwater > Lake > Sediment | place: USA: Wyoming | collected...
TTCCACCCGTTGGGGCGCCCAGGCCCGTGCTCCACGCTGTCGCTGTGCTGAACGCCATGGACCCGCCCCATGGCCCGAAATCGGTTGGAGTGGCGAGAAGCGCCCCAGCCTGGCCCCGCGAGACGACGGAATCGAGAAAAGGCTGGGTGCCGCTGGCGCTGTACCAGCCCGGACCGCCCACCCCCAAAACCCCGGAGCCCATGCCATACGCGCCCACATAAATGGTCAGATGATCCGACGCAATGGACGGATCGACCACGGACACCGTCGTGTTCATATCGGCGGGATTATGATAAATGGCCGTCCAACTGTTTCCTCCCCCCGGGGTGATGCTCCCAAGATTGTCCTGCATGAGACTGACCAGATGGTTGGCTGCCGTTTGAATCGTGGTTTTTGCGGTTTCCGAGAAAAAACCGCTGGTATTATCGTAATTCAAATCGATGGTCAGCGCGGCATTTGCAGAAGCGGCGGCCATCCCGGAGGTCAGCAATCCAACGAAGTACGGATGATATCGAGCATTCATTGGAGCCGATCCTATCGAATTCGCCTGTCCAGTCAAAAGATTAACAGGGGAATTGCCCGTTAAAAATTGGACCGGGAGTGAACCTTGTTATGGGTGCCTGGCATCTTTTTTTTCCGGCGGCGCCTTAAATCTTTTCTCCATGGACGGTTCTGGTTATATATCTGGTGCCATGAATTTGTTGCCATTTAACGCGCTGAAACCTTTTGCGCCACGCCGGTTCGTTCCGGTCCAAATCGATTTGGGGAACTGGATCGCGATCGCACCCCTGTTTGACACGCTGGAGACGCGGGCCGCCGCATGCAAAACCGCCGACGCGCTGGAGAAATGGCTGCTGGACTGGGGTGAATTGCGCGCGGCGCTGGACGAGGAAGGCTCGCGTCGGTATATCGCAATGACCTGTCATACGGACGCCCCGGAGGCGGAACGCTCCTATTTGGAATTTGTCGAGAAAATCGAACCGCAGCTTAAGCCGCGACAATTCAAGCTGGAGCAAACTTTCCTCGCGCATCCGCTCCGCTCGTCGCTACCCAGGGAACGCCATCTGGTGTTTGAACGCGCCACACGCCAGCATGTGGCGCTTTACCGTCCTGAAAATGTCGCTTTGGAAACGGAAGAATCCCGTTTATCCCAGCAATATCAAAAGCTTTGCGGCACGCTTACGGTGGAATTCCAGGGAGGGGAGAAAACGCTGGCGCAAATGGGGCGCTACCAGGAGGAACCCGATCGGGCGTTGCGTCAGAAGGCATGGGCGGCGGCGGCCGGACGCCGGTTGCGGGAGGCGGACAAATTCGAGGAGCAGTTCGAGGGCTTGATGGCGCTGCGCGGACGCATTGCCGCCAACGCCGGTTTTCCGAACTACATGGAGTATGCCTTCCAAGCCCGGGGTCGTTTTGACTACAAGCCTGAGGATTGCATCGATTTTCACAGCGCCATCGAGCGGGAGGTGGTGCCCTTGCTCAAGAAACTCCAGGCGGACCGAAAGAAGCGGATGGGCTTGTCCGCGTTGCGTCCCTGGGATTTGGCGGTGGATCCTCTGAATCGGCCGGCGTTGCGTCCTTTTAAGGATGGCGGACAACTCGCCGCCGGGGCCCAGACCATTTTTAATCGTCTCGATCCCAAGCTGGGCCGGGAGTTTGCCGTCCTGCGCGACCTCCATCTGCTGGACCTGGACAACCGCAAAGGCAAGGCCCCCGGTGGCTACCAGTGTTCGCTGGCCGAGGCGCGGCTTCCCTTCATTTTCATGAACGCCGTGGGCATGCAGCGCGACGTGGAAACCCTGCTACACGAGGGAGGGCACGCCTTCCATGCGATGGCGGCGCAGGGGGAGGAATTTTATCCCTATCGCGAGGCGCCCATCGAATTCTGCGAGGTTGCCTCAATGAGCATGGAGTTGCTGGGCAACGACTTTCTGGATGTCTTTCATGGCCCGGCGGAATGCGAACGCGCCCGGCGTCATCATTTGGAGGGCATTGTCGAAGTGTTTCCCTGGATTGGCACGGTGGACGCCTTCCAGCACTGGGTTTACACCCATCCGGGCCATTCCCGGGCGGAACGCGATGCGGCATGGCTCGGATTGATGGACCGTTTCGGCGGGGATGTGGATTGGAATGGATGCGAAGAGGCGCGCGGAAAACTCTGGCACAGACAATTGCACATTTTCATTCATCCCTTTTATTACATCGAATATGGAATCGCCCAATTGGGCGCGCTCCAAATCTGGGCCAGATCGCGTGAAAGTCGCCCTGACGCGCTGGCCGCCTACCATCGTGGACTGGGCCTGGGCGGTTCGCGGCCCCTGCCGGAACTCTTCGCCGCCGCCGGATGCCGGTTCGACTTTACGGCGCGCACTATTCAACCTTTGATGAAACTTGTGGGCGCCGAGCTGGAAAAACTGGATTGCCATTGAATAATCCGCCTCTCGAGGCTAGGGTAGAATCGCGATGTTGTACGACAGGCCATATATGCGCGAAGGCGGCTCCGGTGCGGCTTGGTGGCATTCGGCCGCCATTTGCCTGATTTTCGTCAATGTCGCGGTCTATCTTTTTCAGCACATCAACGCGGTTTATCTGCACTGGCCGCTGCCCCAGTATCTGGCGCTCAGCAGCGAGGGGATGCGGCATGGCTACGTCTGGCAATTATTAACCTTTCAGTTCCTCCATATCGGCGCTTTCCATCTGGTCTTTAATCTCCTGGCGCTTTATTGGTTTGGACGTCCGGTGGAGGAAGCACTTGGGAGCGGGCGTTTCCTTGAAGCCTACTTTGCCAGCGGCATTATCGGCGGGCTGTTTCAAACCGGCCTGGGATTGGCCTTTCCCGCCTATTTTGGGCAATCGGTGGTGGGGGCCTCCGCGGGTGTCTTTGGACTGGTCACTTTGTTTGCGCTGATGGAGCCTGACCGCGTGATCCTGCTTTGGTTTGTTCTGCCCGTGCGGGCCTTGTATTTCGTTTATGGCGCGTTGTTTCTTACCCTGTTTTTCATTCTTGTGCCGTCGAATTCCGGTGTGGCCCACGCGGCTCATCTGGGGGGGATCCTTGCCGCCATGGGTTATCTGAAATGGTTTGTTCAAGCCGACCGGCGCCTGTTCAAATGGAGGCGGTTTGAAATTCCCAGGGAGGAACCCGAACTGGTCGAGGCCGCCGCCTCCAAACGCAAGTTCTGGCGCCGGACTGAAATTACTTCCATGGAGGACATGCCCGCCGAGGAATTCATCAGCCGCGAAGTGGATCCCATACTCGATAAAATTTCATCCCAGGGAATCCACAGTTTAACGGTGGGGGAACGCAAGATTCTCGAGGCGGCGCGCAAGAAAATGGCCCGTCGCAAATAAGCGGACAAAATTTCCGGCGGTTTCAAACATTTATCGAATGGGCCGTTTCGCGCCGGCGTCGAATGGCTATTGCATGAACGGTGAACAGATCATTCGGTCTTACGGGCCTTCGGAGAATGGAAGTTTTGGCGTGGCGCGGGTTCTTTTGCGCAAGCGTCAGGACCCCTCCGTGTGCTCCGTTCTGCCAGAGCGACATAGCACCCATCCTTACGGTTGGCACAACCGCCTGCCCGGGCTGATTTCCCGCTTTGCGCCCGTCTCATTGTCAACCGATCCGATCCGTTGAAACAGGATTTTTCCTTGTCGATGCCGCCGGGTCGTTTTTTTGGCGTTCACCATGATTTCACGCAATAATGGCCATTGGCGACCTGCCCACGGGGTGTGTTCAGAGGCGTGTTCCGGTGAGGGCACGGGATTTATCGCGATACTTTTTTGAATTTGGAAACGAATTTCCAGTTGCGCGTCAGCGTCAATTCTGGTGGAAATGAGCAGAACAATGAACAATCAGATAATTAAGAATACTATGGTGTGGAATAAAATCATTGCCCCTTTGGCCCTGTCGGCCGTTATTGGCATGGCCGGAACCGTTTTTGCGGCCGATAAGGAAATGGCGCCGATCGATATCAAGCCCCCCATCCCGGCTTTCATGGGCACGCCCACGGATATCACTATTACCGAGCATATTGAGAAGCCCTCCGACAAGCCCCGCGCCCCCTTCATGGCCCCCAAAGGCGTGACGAATCTGGCGTTGAACAAAAAAGTCACCAGCAGCGATGCCTCGCCCATTTCCGGTGGTCTGGAATTGGTCACCGACGGCAACAAGGAATCGGCCGACGACACATTCGTGGAATTGCATCGCAAGGTCCAGTGGGTCCAGATCGACTTGGAGAATCCCGCTGAAATTTATGCCATTGTGATTTGGCACGCACACAACACCCCCCAGCTTTACAAGAGTGTTGTGGTTCAAGTCTCGGATGACAAAGAGTTTACGAAAGATGTCAAGACCCTCTTCAACAACGATTACGAGAACGAAGCCGGTTTGGGCATTGGCACCGACAAGCAATATTTCGAGAATTACGAAGGCAAGCTGATCGACACCAAGGGTGTCAAGGGCCGCTATGTGCGCCTTTACAGCAAAGGCAGCAGCTTCAGCGCCCTGAATCGCTACACGGAAGTTGAAGTGTACGGTTTGGCCGCCAAGTAATGAACAACCGGCTCGTCTGGTGCCTCTTTGCGGCCGTCTGCCTGGCGCTGGCCATGCGGATTCCGCAATTGGACACCCGGCCCATGCATACCGACGAGTCGGTTCACGCCATCAAGTTTCAAGGGCTGTGGGAACACGGGACGTATAAATACGATCCCAACGAGTACCACGGCCCTTCTCTTTATTACGCCACACTTCCCGTGGCGTGGTTGAGCCGCGTCCCTTCCTTCGCTCAGAGCCGGGAGAATCTTTTCCGCTTCGTTCCCGCCATTTTCGGCGCGGCGCTCATTTTGCTTCTCGGGTTTGTTGTGGACGGGCAGGGGCGGGCCGCCGTTTTCTGGTCGGCGCTTTTCATCGCCGTATCCCCGGCCATGGTCTTTTACAGCCGCTATTACATCCATGAAATGCCCTTTGTTTTTTTTACCTTTCTACTCATGGGGGCCGCATGGCGCTATTCGCGAAATCCGAGGCTGGGATGGATGATCCTGGCGGGCGTGGCGCTCGGGTTGATGCAGGCCACCAAGGAAACCTTTGTATTTAACATCGCCGCCATGGCCCCGGCGGCGGGTCTCGTGTGGGGGCTGGAACATTGCCGGGCAACCTCCGGCTCCGAGTCCCATCTCGCGGGCGAACGCCCGCTGTCGGTCCCGGGATTTGTGTTCAAGCCCGGGCATTGGATTTTGGGTGCGCTGGCTGCCGCAATGGTTTCCGTGACGCTGTTTTCCTCTTTTTTCACAAATGCCTCCGGCCCGTTGGACTCCGTGCGAACCTACCTCCCCTGGCTGAACCGGGCGGGCGGCCAAAGCGCCCATAATCACCCGTGGTATTATTACCTGGAACTTCTGGGATGGACCCACCGCTCCAAAAATCTGGTCTGGTCCGAGGGTTTGATCCTGGGTCTGGCTGTGGTTGGGATGATCGCCGGATTCCTGAGGCGGGGTTTGGAGGCAAGGCAGGTTCCCTGGGTGCGTTTTGTGGCGCTTTACACATTGCTGCTGACTGCGGCTTATTCGGTCATTGCCTACAAGACGCCGTGGTGTCTGCTGGGATTTTTGCACGGATTCATTTTGCTGGCGGGCGTGGGCGCGGCTGTGCTGGTGCGATCCTTCCGACCCGTGACGGCGAAAGTCATTGTGGTGCTGATGCTGGCCGGGGCCATAGTGCAATTGGGAGGGCAGGCCTGCCGGGCGGCGTTTGTCTATTCCTCCGACCCCCGCAATCCCTATGTCTACGCCCACACCCTGCCGGACCTGGTGGAGATGACGGACAAAATCAAAACCATTTCACAAGCCGATCCCCGGGGTGCCGGACTCCCGATAAAAATCATCGCCGCAGGCGGCGATTACTGGCCGTTGCCATGGTATCTGCGCGAACTCACGAATACGGGCTACTATGCGGACATGCCGGAAAATCCCAGGGCGGCCATCGTCGTCAATTCGCCGCAGTTCGCAACGGTGTTGGACGCGCGGTTCACCAACGACTATGCCGATGCCGGCTTGTTCGGTCATCGCCCGGCGGTGTTTCTTCAGTTGCGGGTGGAAAAAGGGCTTTGGAAAAAATACCTGGAATCGAAGCCGAGACCCGTTGTCGATGGGGCTTCAGATCAGGGCGGGGCAAGATAGGGCTGAATCGGGCTTTCAGTCCCTGGTCCTTTGCAACGTTCGATGCATGCCGGTTCCGAGTCTCTCTCCATCCCCCTCGCGGTCAAAAATGGCGGTTGCCATCACCGTGGTTTTAAGGCAAATCTGAGACATCCAGTGATCCGGGCACGATAATGCAAACACCTTTAATCCAGGAATTTTGTTTATGATGACAATTGGTTTCCATACGGACGCTTTCAACTCCGCCTATTGGTCCTTCGATAAATGTCTGGCATGGGCCCAGGCCGCCGGGGTTCACCGGATCGAATGCGGCCTGATCGACGGGGTGAGTTGGATTCATGGGCTGGGCTATCAGCCGCATCTGGCCATGTATGAGGACACGGCTCTTTTGAAAAAGAAGTTGGAAAGCCACGGCTTGAAATTTTCTCAGATCGACGCCGCGTATCCCTTGTCCGGGGAGGACGGTCCGTTGCGCGGCGTGCCCTATGTGATGAAAGCGATCGAGTGGGCCGAACAAATGGGTTGCCCCTGCGTGGACACCACCGACGGATTGCTCAAGCCGGAGGGTTTATCCGAGACCGAGTCGATGGAACTGATGAAGCGCAGCTACCGGCAAATCGTGCGCGTGGCGGAGGCCCACAAGGTGATCGTGAACATCGAGCCGCACGGTTATTTCACGACGAAACCCAAGATGATGGCGCAGATGCTGGGCTTTGTGGACAGCCCGTATCTGCGCATGAATCTGGACACCGGCAACACGTTCATCGCGGGACAGGACCCGGTGGCGTTCCTGCGGGCGTTCGCGGACAAGGTGAGTCATGTGCATGTCAAGGATGTGTCCGAATCGCTGGCCCTGGCGATGCGCGGCGGGCAATCAGGCATTGCGGTGAGCCAATGCCCGCTGGGCGGAGGCGTCAATGCGGCCAACATCAAGGAGTGCCTCAAGATGCTGCGCGACTCGGGCTACCAGGGCGTCTTGAGCATCGAATGCGAAGGGCAGGGCGGGCCAATGATTAACCAGTCGCTGGCATGGCTGCGCGCCACGCTCGAGGAATTAGAAATCGAGTTTGATTAGAGCCTTGTCGCGGTAAGTTTTTTTAAGGAAATCCCGGACAAAATAGTCCCCTGTAATACAAAACAAGTTCGACATCATTGCATGAAAACCAGCCTCCCACAGGAGGCTTTTCTGTTTCCAACGGAGAGACCATGGTTGTTTTTCCCCATCTCCACCCCCTTCGCTGTCAAAATCTCCTTCCTTCGCGGCTCAACAAAAAAAGGCCGATCCCCCATCACAGGAGACCGGCCCTCGAAACACAATCCTTCACTTACCCGAGCTTGGGCATCGTCGTTATCTTTCTGTTCCCTTGCCGGGTCAGAAGTTGGTCCAATTTCCAATACGATTGAATCGCAATTAGCCTGTGACGGACAATTTTGGAGCATCGTACACTCGAAAAAATGTCCCGTTTTTCCAGAATCGGGTACATAACGGTGGAATGGACGATAACGTTCTGCTAAGACAGTTTTTAGACGGCGCGTCGGAATCGGCGTTCGAGGCCTTGGTTCGGCAGCACGCTGGAATGGTATATTCAGTCGCGTTGAGGAAAACGGGCGACCTTAATCAGGCGGAAGATATTACTCAGCAGGTATTTACGATACTCGCGCAAAAAGCGGCATCGGTCGCCAAATATCGCTCCCTGGCCGCCTGGCTTCATCGAGTGGCCTGTTATTGCGCGGGCAAATATATTCGCGACCAAGCCCGTCGCCGCATGAGGGAGCAAGAAATCGTACTCATGGACACCACAAATGAAAATTTCAAATGGGACCGCCTTGCCCTGATTCTAGATGAAGAACTCGACAGCCTTCCCGAACACGACCGCCATGCTTTGCTGTTGCGTTTTTTCGAGAAGAAAGGCATTCGCGAAGTGGGCGATGCCCTGGGTATTTCAGAGGAAGCGGCAAAAAAACGGGTGGCGCGTGCGTTGGAGAAGCTGAGGTCTCTGTTCGTCAGGCGGGGCATTGCGATTGGAACGGCGGGGCTGGCGCTGGCCATACAGCAGCACGCCTCCGCTGCTCTTGCGTCCGATTTTTCAATTCGCATTTTGAAAATGGCCCTTGGATCGGCGGCAGCAAAAGGAGGTCTTCGACTTCCATTCCTGGGCAAAACGTTATTGACCAATGCAGTTATATTCAAGGCTGTTTCCCTTGTCATACTGGTGGGTTTGCTGTCGGGCGCCACCTGGCACCACATTAATAAGGGCAATCTTGACTCAGCCGCCTTTAAACAAAGGCCGGACGAAACTACGAATCAGGGGAGCGCGAGCGCGGCTTCTTTTCGACAGCGTACGGCGATAATCGTTCGGAGCACTGCGCAAAAACAGCTCTCACCGTCCGAACTGGCTGAATGCGTGAAGAATTTGAAGCATGCGCTGAACACGTATCCGAGTAACGCCCGAATGCGAACCTATCCCTCCGAGGAGATCGTCGAAGCGATCCTGCACTTAAGAAATCACCCGAAAGTAGTTTTCGATGTGTTGGTTGAGACGACCAGATCCACAGATCCGGAAGTGCGCCATCGCGCCATATCAGCCTTCGGTGAATTGCGCCACACAGCGCTCGCAGCCGAAGCCAGGAGTTTCCTATGGCCTCTTTTATTATCGCCCGATGAGGAAACGGCCTCGATGGCTCTGGGACCCATGAGGAATTTGCATTTTCAAGCATCGGATGTTCGCACCATGGCATCCCTCTTATCCACCACGCCCCATCGAATGCTTTTGCGGTATCTTCCCGTTGCCATCGCCACAACCGCAGCGGAGAACCCCAATGAATCCGCCCAAATCCGGTCTTTGGTGGAACCGTTGCTTGGCCATTCCAACAGCACCGTGCGCGTGGCGGCAGCCTGTGCTTTGTTGCAGCCGGGCGTCACTCCCGATGCGAAAGTCATAAACGAACTTTTCGCCGGGCTGGATTCCAGAAATGCCGACTGGCTGGCGGGCATGCAAATGCTGATGGTGCTGGAAAATGCTCAAAAATTGGGGACAAACGGAGTTTCCTTAAGTTCACGGGTTTTAACTTGTGCGGCATCGACGGGCGATGAGATCCTTAAAAGTATTGCCTATCAAACGGCTGGGATCCTGAATCCAGACCTGATCGGACAGAATGACAACGTGGCGGCGGCCGTTGAAAATGGTCTACGGAGCAAGGAGATTCGCGAAAAGCTGCATTATTCCACCCTTCCTTTTGACGATTTGATTAGTGCCTTGACTACCGACGATGCCGGTGCCGTCATGGCTGCCATGCGCCTTGGAGAAATGGGCAGCGCAGCCAAAGCAGCCGTTCCCCTAATGATAGAGGCGATGGATGGAAAAAGCGGAAATGACAAAGATAAAATCCTGGAACAAATCCTCAAAATCGATCCTTCCGTGAAGGTACAAAAAGTATCCACACTGGATTTTATAAATGCGATCATGGAGACGATGATCTGGGTCGCAAACAGGCCTGCATCGGAAGATAATAAAAACGTAATGATGTTGCTGGAGGGGATTCGACACCGGAACAACCGAGACGCTTGGAAGTCTGCAGGCGAAATCAACCGCATCATCGGGACGCTGGCAAATACGGATCCCAATGCCAGTCAGCAACTGACGAATAATCTGGCCCGAAAATCCCTTGAATTTCGGGAAATAATTAAGACTCAAAATGAATAACTTGCCTTAAGTTCGCAAATAGTGGTTCAAGGCGCGGATTCAAAGAACAGGCATGCCATGTACTTAAAACAAATGATTAAAACCATGAGATCGGCATTTCCTATTCTGGCCTTGTCGTTTTTTTTATCGCGGGGATGCAATGAATCTTTGGCGGACGCTTCAAAGATGGGCGTGCGGGAATTTCTGGCCTCGCCTCCGGCCTTTACGCGCATGGTTTTCGCCAGGGACGCCGCGTCGATGCTGGTCAACGGCAAGCCGGCATCCGGGCATTTGTATTATGAAGCGGCCTGGCAGGAGGAAACCTTTTTTGTGCGGCACATCACCAACGCGCCCCTTCAACCCCGTAACGCCGTTTCCTGGGGGCAAATCGTGGGAAAAACAGCCAGCGAACTGGCATGGGAAGTGAACTGGATGCTTCCTCAGGGCGTCGTCATGAGCGCGCCGGCGAAGGAGATGGATTCGCAGTCCGTAAGCATGGGAGCGAAGCACGCCTACGATGGTTTGTTGTTATTGAATAAATTTCGCGGTCTTGGCATGTGGCTGCTGCAACCCGGATCGCTCTCGTGGCTGGACGATACGCGTTTTGAGGCGACCGCCACAATCCCGTCCACGGTCAAGCCTGAAGATCCCCGCACCGGCAAGCTGACCGGCAGAATTGTCGCGGTGGACGATCAAAAGCGCCCCTTGCGAATCGATTTTTCGACCTCGCTCAATTTAGGCATAAAAAATATGAAAATGGCGGTTGAATTCGACTACAACAAACCTGTTGGGGAGACCGATTTGCCTTCGAGGTTTGTTCTTATTCGCGAGTTCGATGTGCCGGGCATTTTTGGCGCGCACCAGGCCGAACGGGAAACCAACCTGATCGAGCACGTGGAATTGGGACGGTTTATCGGCGACCAGGAGGGATACACACCGGGAATGTTCCTCCCCATATCGACCAATTCAGCTCGCCCATTGGTCTCATTTGCCACCAACGGTTTTAACTTTCAGGTAACGGATCGGGGGCTGATTCCCACTGGCAATGCGCCGCAACGCACGTTCAAGGGGTCGTCGGCGCGGGTGGTTCCCGTTTGGCTGGCCATTGGCGCCGTTGCCATCGGCTGTTTCGGCTTGGCGATCCGCAAGTCGAAGCTGAACAAATCCGGAGCAACACCATAATAAGCAAATACAATGAAGAAAAAACTATCCGCCTCCGTCCTCGCCATCCTGCTGGCAACGGGTTCCTCCGTGCTGGCCGTCACTTACTGCTGGGGCCCTCCAGTCGGCCTTCGCTACGCTCCGGCCTCCCTGCGGTCCCCAGGACCAACTGCAAAGACAAACGAAACCCCACACAAAGGGGACATTCTCTCGTGAGTTAAAGAGGGGACATTTCTAAAGAGTTTTGACAGCGTTGCGGACGGCATTTGTTGGAGGCCAAGGACATGAATAAGGTTTTAAAATCATCAGTTTGGGGATGGTGGTTTATTGCTTTGCTGCTTGTGTTCTCAATCGCCATCATAATTCCGTTCAAAAGCGCTTTGCAGTTTGGCGGGGATGACGGCATGGAGCTGGGGAAAGCGTTCCAGTATTGGGGGCCGGGCGAATGGCGCGAGAGCATGTGGAACGACCAGCCGCCCCTGTATAGTTGGATCCTGGCGGGAGCCTTTCATCTTTTCGGCCCCGAAGCATGGGCCGCCCGTTTGGTTTCCGCGGGTTTTCTAGTGGTTCTGCTGGTTTCCGTTGTCAACTTGCTGCCTCCGGCTTCCGGAACCAGCGCCAGATTGCTTGCCATATTCATCGTGATGGCCATATCGCCTGTCTGCCAGTTGGGTTTCTCGGTCATGCAGGAGTTGCCCTGCATGGCATTGGCGTGCGCTTCCCTCGCCTGGATTCGCAAGCCTCCTTTGGCACCCGGCAGGGTATTCGTGTCGGGCATGCTCTTCGGAGCAGCCGTCCAGATAAAATATGTAGCGCTGCTGCTGGCTCCCGCCGGGTTCGCGCTGATGTGGATGCTGACAGAGCGGCAGGAGAATGGCTTGAAAGCAATGTGGTGGAACTTAAAGGCCGGCTCAAAATGGATGTCGCTGTGGGGCGCGGCGATGGCGTCAACAGTGCTGTTTGTTATCGTCTTAAGCGGCCGCTTCGACTGGTCGCAACTGTGGACCACTCATGCCAAATCCGCCCAGGCCGAGGAGGCCGGACGATTGGTGTTCGCGTGGCGTGAAGTAATCGCGCCGTGGTGGCTTTGGCTGTTGCTGATCACCGGCACGGTCGCCGTTATTAGGAATCGCCGATGGGCCGATCTGGCATTTCCTTGGATTGCCTTGATCACAGTCACGGCTGTTCATTCCTTGCACAGACCATGGTGGCCCTTTTATCAAATCCATTTTGTGATTCCTGTGGCTCTTTGGGCGGGGATTGGCTGGGATGCATTATGGAATCGCGACAGCGGCAATGAATTGCAATCCGTCCGCGATTTGCGCCTCGGCGGATATCCGCTCTGGGGCGCCTTGGCCAGTGTTTGCCTTGCTTTGGCTGGCGGACTGCGGGGGCTGGGCGATCAGGTTAAATCGCTGGCTTCCGCTTCTCCTGTTGAACATCTGTCTGTCATTCCCGAAATGCGACGATATGCGAAGGAAACGCGCTGGATCTACACGCGGGACAATATCTTTGCCTTCAGCGCGCGGCTTCCCATTCCTCCCAATTTGTTGATTCTCTCGAAAAAACGATTTTGGAGCGGTCAGATCCGGGAGAAGGACATTTTGAAGTTGGTTCGCCAGTATTTGCCCGAGCAGTTGCTGCTGGCGGAAAATCGCGAATTGTTGAATCCGGAGTGGAGGCAATTTGTTGAGAAAGACTATGTGGAGCTTGTGGCCGATGGGCAGTTGGTTCTGTTTGTGCATCGCCGGTTGAATCCGGCCATGGATGAAGTCGGCAAACCTCAACAGGCCAATCTTTTGAGTTCCCTGCGTCTCACAGGACGCAAAAAGGCGCCGCTGCAGCCGATCCTGGATGCCGGAAATCCAAAAGACGCCGTTCGCTAACCGCAATCTCCAATCAATCCTGCCATGAAAATAGAATTGGTTATCCCGACATTCAACGAGGAGAAAAAAATAGGCCGTTGCTTGGAGACTCTGGTTGGTTTTTTTTCGGCTCGCAATCATTTGAATTGCCATGTCATGGTTGCCGACAACGGATCGACGGATGGGACCTATGAGATAGCCGCTGACTGGAGCAGCCGCCATTCCCTTATCCATGCGGTCCGCATAAGCGCAAAAGGACGCGGTCGCGCTCTCAAGGCGGCATGGAGCGAGAGCACGGCGGACATTCTCAGTTATATGGATGTCGATTTGTCAACGGGGTTGGACGCATTTCCCATTGTCGTTTTGGCGCTGGCGCAAGGCGATTATGACCTGGCCACGGGCTCCAGATTGTTGCCAGGGGCAAGAACCGAACGTTGTCTAAAACGGGAATGTCTGTCCCGGGGATATAATGCTCTCGTTAAATTTGTTTTTAACACTCGTTTTTCCGATGCGCAATGCGGTTTCAAAGCCATCACCCGGAGGGCTGCGCACGAGTTGCTGCCGCTCGTTGAGGATACTCAGTGGTTCTTTGACACGGAGCTTATGGTAATTGCGGAGAAGCGCGGTTATAGACTCTTCGATTATCCCGTGCAATGGATTGAAAACCGCGACACTCGGGTGAGAATCTGGCGCACTGTCTTTGACGATCTTATGGGAGTTCTCCGCCTGCGTCGGAATTTACGAGGGGTGAATAATCGCCAGCGATCCGGCAAAGATCAGTCTGAAAATCGCCCGGCCTCGCTGACTCCACCCTCGCTTTATCATGACACATAACCAATGCATGCAGAAGTTTTCAATTTGAGTTCTATCGCTCGCCGGTCGGTTTTCTGGAACGATTTCAGTCCACGACCTGGATTTACATTGATTGAGTTGTTAACGGTCATTTCCGTCCTTGGTATTCTGGCCTCTTTGACGCTTCCGGTGGTTTTGCGAAGCAAGGACCTGGCCGCGCGTACGATCGACGTTGGCAATTTAAAACAATTGACTTCGGCAACGCATATTTATGCTTCAGACAATGCCGACACGATGCCGTGGCCCAATTGGCTCAGAGGCGACGGTCCAGGCAGCCGCGGCTGGCTCTATACTTTCAATGAATCGGCCAGCGGGCCCAATCGATTTAATGTGGAAACAGGAGTTCTTTGGCCAATCCTGAAAACCCGGAAGTTGTACTGGTGTCCTCGGGACAAGCCTGCCCATCCCATGTTCAAATGGCGCGATCAACAGTCGTCCAGTTATGTTATGAATGGAGCCGTTTGCGGCTACAAGAGGACCCTAAACCCTCCGTTGAAACTCGGCTCATTTGTTCCCGAAGCCGTTTGTTATTGGGAAACAGATGAAAACGACCCGACTTTTTTCAACGATGGGGCCAGCAATCCCGACGAAGGCGTGAGCACCCGGCATAATTCCGGCGCAATTTGCGCGACTTTCAGCGGTTCCGTAAGCCACGTCAAATTCGCGGCATGGAACAGAGATGCTGCGGCCACCAACAAAAATCGGCTGTGGTGCTGCCCGATATCCTCTGATGGAAGATAATCCCATGCCACTATTTTCTTTTATTGATTAGCGTCTGTTAGTGCTCATTAGCGGTTCCTCATCTGTCTTTCTCTGTCCCACCGCAATCAAAACAAAAAAAGGCCGATCCCCCTTCCAACGGAAGACCGGCCCTCGAAACACAATCCTTCACTTACCCGAGCTTGGGCATCGTCGTCCAGACGCCCTTCTGCTCATTGCTCTTCAGGCAGGTCTGGATGAACGCCATCCCCGTCCACCCGTCATTCACATTCGCATACTTCGAACCGTCGCAACTGAAAGGCTGGCCCGCCTGGAATTTGCGGACATCCGCCTCGAAACACCGATGGAGCCGGGCATACGCATCATGGAACGCCTCGGGATGCCCCGCCGGAATCGTTGGCTCGGCCATCAGATCCGCCGGCATGTCCTTCGGCAGAAAACCATCCCCCGGAGTCACCGCTCCGCGCCAATAAACGCGATCCGGCTGGCCCAGGAGCTGGATGACCAGACGCTCGGGATCTTCCTGCCGCCAGCTCAGCGAACCCTTCGTGCCATTGACCTCGATCCCCAGGTCGTTCTTGTGGCCGATGGAAATTTGCGAGGCCCGCACCAGCGCCCGCGCCCCATTGCTCAGATGGCAATAGGCGGTGAAATGATCGTCGATGGCCCGGCCTTTGACGAAGATTTCCAGATTCGCGGAAACCTCCTCCACCTCCAGGCCCGTCACATAGCGCAACTGCATCAGCGCGTGCGTGCCGATATCCCCGCCGCAGCCCGAGCCGCCGGCCTTTTTGGGATCCACGCGCCATGTGGCCTGCTGTTGGCCCGAATCCTCGAGCTTGGTGGCCAGCCAGCCCTGGATGTAATAGGAATCCACCCAGCGCACCTGCCCCAACAATCCGCTTTGCACAATGTAACGGGACAAACGGGTCGTCCAATGCCCCAGGTAGGTGTGCGCCACGGCGAACGGAATCTTCTTTTCCTTCACCAGCGCCACAATGTCCTCCGCCTCTTTGAGCGTCACGGTCAACGGCTTCTCGCAAAGCACGGGAATGCCGGCCTTGAGGGCCTTCATCGCCGGATCGTAATGCACGAAATTCGGCGTCACGATCAGGATGTAGTCCAGTCGCTCGCTCTTGGGCAGTGTCGCCTGCGCGTCGATCATGGCGTCATAGGACGGATAGCCTTTGATGGGATAGGGCCAGTTCGCGGCCTCTTCCATCGCTATTTTGGGATCCGGAAACAAGGCGCCGGCCACCACCCGCCGGGTGCCGTCGAAATGGATCGCTTTCTGGTGGGGCTGGACGATGAAAGCGCCGCGGCCGCCGCCAACCAAACCAACATTCAGGGGTCTTGGAGACATATATTTTTTTTGATACTTGGTTTTACTCAGTAAAAGAAACCGCTTTCGGGGTTTCACCTTCATTAGAGCTTATGGCCCACAGGTTAGATAATCGCCGCCCGGTTTCAAGAGTTTTTTCCTTTCTTGCCAACCGGATGCGTTTCCAGATAAGCTGCGCGCAAATTAAACCCATCGATCACGCATGAATACGAAGGTGCGAGCACAACTCTCCATAATGATGTTCCTCGAATATTTCATCTGGAGCGCATGGTATGTGACCATGGGGCCCTATTTGAAAGACACCCTGAACTTCACCGGCCTGCAGATTGGCTCCGCCTACAGCACCACCGCCATCGCCGCCATGATCTCCCCCTTCTTTGTCGGCATGGTGGCGGACCGCTTTTTTTCCACTGAGAAAATCCTTGCCGCGCTGCATATCGTGGGCGGTTTATGCCTCTTTGGGGCCGCGCGCGCGCTCACATTCGAGACTTTCTACCCCTTGCTGGCGGCCCACACCCTCTGCTACATGCCCACCCTGGCCCTGACCAATTCGATCTCCTTCAATCAGATGAAAGACCCGGGCAGGGAATTTCCAAACATCCGCGTCATGGGTACCATCAGTTGGATCGTGGCCGGCATTGCCGTCGGTTCGCTGGGAATCACAGCCATCACCACCCCCACACCCTTTTACATCGGCGGCATCGTCTCCATCCTCATGGGCCTCTACTGCCTGAGTCTCCCGCACACCCCGCCTAAAACCACCGGTCAGCCTGTGACCGTGCGCGATATTCTGGGCCTGGACGCCCTGAAACTCCTCAAAGAGCGCTCCTTTGCCATGTTCTTCCTCAGCGCCTTTTTGATTTGCATCCCATTAACATTCTATTTTTCCTTCACATCCCAGTTTCTCTCCGACCTGAATGTCACCAATGTTCCTGGCAAAATGACCATGGGCCAGATGTCTGAGATCTTCTTTCTCCTGGTCATGCCCTGGTTTTTTGCCCGACTGGGGGTCAAATACATGCTCGTCGTCGGAATGTTTTGCTGGGGAATCCGTTACCTTCTTTTTATCCACGGCTACAACACCGGCGCCCTCTGGCCTCTTTACCTTGGTTTGATTCTCCACGGCGCTTGCTACGACTTCTTTTTCGTCACGGCCTACATTTATACCGATAAAAAATCGCCGGTCACCATCCGGGCCAAGGCCCAGGGCTTAATCGCCTTCGTCACCCTTGGCGCGGGCATGTTCGTCGGCGCCAACCTCTCCGGCATCGTCGTCCAACAATACAGCTTCCCGAATATCGAACCCACCCGGTTCCAAACCGTCGCACAACCCTCCGGATGGGCGGTCGGCAATGTCGCCAAATGGGATGTCGATGGCGTGGCCACTTTCGGTAAAATAACCGCCTTGGACACCAAAACGGACACTGACGGGACCGCAAAAGCCGCTACTGCAACCCTGGAATCCTATAAAAAGGAGAATGGCACTTATCTGTCTTCCGGCCAGGTGGTTACACATCCATTAGCCGCCCTTCAGCGCCCCTTGAGTCGCTATGAAAAGATCTGGCTCCTCCCCGCTGTGGGCGCCTTGGCCATCATGGCTCTTTTTGGCCTCCTCTTCCAATACAAGGAAGAACCGGCAACTCTAAAAGCTTAGCGGCCATCGTTTTACAACTTCAATAAAACAGCGCCGGGGTGGGGGATTCGGCCCTCCTCCAAGCCCCGTTGTCGTGCCCACTGCATCCCAGAGGCGCCTTCCCAGACGTTTTCCGGGTCATCTGTTATTCTCCCCAGCGGCCTGATATCGACTCCTGGCGACGATTTGATGGAGTTTTTCCGGAAAAAGATCATTTCGTCCGGTTTTCCATGCGCGACAATAAATCGAAAGACAGCGTCGGATTCACGCGGAGTGCGTGAACGGGTCCAAACCGCTTTTTGGGCCTCAATGGAACGCGTCGGGTTCGCGCATGAACGCGTCAGCGGCGCGCATTTATGCCATAATTGGGGTTATTATAAGGCATTCGAGGAATTCGTGAGTTTTTCAATTTCCGCCGCATCGGTGGCACGCTCAGTGCTCAAAGAAAATTGCGTAAAATAATTTTGACACGGTTCTGAAATTGTTTAGATTACGCGAATCATTAACCCAAACAAAAGTGATATGAACAAAGTCTTTAATAAGAAAGTCGGGGCGTTTACGCTCATCGAACTACTGGTCGTCATCGCGATCATCGCGATCCTGGCGGGCATGCTCCTGCCGGCGCTGGCCAAGGCGAAAGCCAAGGCTCAACGCATTAAATGCGTCAACAACCTGAAGAACGTCGGCCTGGCGTTCCGTGTGTTTGCCACGGATAACAGCGACAAGTTCCCGATGTCTTTGGGCACCAATGAAGGCGGCACAGCTCCCTACGCCTCGGTCACCCCTCAGAGTGCCATGTATGTCTGGAAGCATTTCGCGGCCATGTCCAATGAGTTGAGCACGCCGAAAATCGTTCTCTGTCCTTCGGACTCGGATCGCATTGAATCGACCGACTTCGGTCCGGTGTTTCCTGTTCAAGCGGGTCGCACACCGTTCACCACCAATAAGAACGTGAGCTATACGATCGGTCTGCAGGCGGATGAGACCTATCCTTCCATGATTCTGAGCAGTGATCGTAACATCACCAACAACCAGATTGCAAATCCAGGCGGTTTGGCTGGCACAATGGTTCCGGTCAATCCTACGGGCATTGGCATTATCGCGGTCTTGACCACCAACCAACTCGCCACCGGCAACGGCGCGGGCTGGAATGACAAGGTCCATCAAAACGCCGGTAATACGGTGATGGGTGATGGCAGCGTGCAGCAGCTCAGCAGCTCCCGTTTTCGTGACGCTCTGAAGAACTCGGGCGACCCGAACTTCAACAACATGCTCGCGATCCCTTACTGATCCGGGCAACATAGGTATTTAGACATGAAAGGCGTCCTCCGGGACGCCTTTTTTATTTGCCTGAAGTCCGTGTTTTCAGACAACTCATGAGCCGGGCGCGGGTCCCGCGCGTCGGACACCCATGAGTTTTCCAAAATTTCAGGGGATGAGCCTGAATTTTCTTTTGCTTTCGGATTGACCCCAAAGACCATTTTATGCGGAGATGGTAAGAATGCATTGTGCGGATTTATAATGGCGAGATACGCGCGAAAGAATGGGCTGGGTTCAGGGGCGATGGGCCAGGCCAGATATGATGCCCAAAATTCCGTGCTGGACAAGACGTACGGCGCCCTTGCCGATTTACGACGCGAACTCTCGGATTCGCGAACCTCCATCGCGGAGCGAACAGAACTTCTCAGAGTGTTCGCGGATTGCGAGGACTCCCAGCGCGCGTGGCTGCTGCTGGAAGATTATTTTGCCAAACTCTCTCTGACTCGCAAGGATTTCACAGGCACGGAATGGTGGCCCAAATTGCTTTCCGCACGGGGTCAGGAGCGTCTCGAAGCGCTGGCTCTGCTCTTTCTGCGCGCCCGTCGTCCACTGCCCGGCGAATTGCTTCCCGCGGCGAACATGGATCGCCTGGCCCAAATCGACCGGGCCGAACAGGAGCAGCGATTCATCCGGGACCTGGAACAATGGCTGTTCCCTCCGGCTCCAAACCATCTCGACGCCCCACGGGCCGCATTGAGGGTGCTTTGCTCAGTGGAACCTTCCGCCGATCTGGCCGGATTGAACGAATTGGTTGTGCGCTTCTCGCTCTTGAGGCCCCGCACCGGCGAGAAAATCAAGACGGCCCCGGAACTTGCGGACCTGGTCACCCGCGCGGCTCACGAGCAGGAGTTATTCACGCAGGCCGATTGGACTTTCATCCAATGGCTGGCCGATCGCCTGCCACACGACAAGCTTCATTCCGCGGCGCAAACCGGCAATCCCGCGCTGCGGCTTGCGGGAATCGACCTTCTGCAATGGCTCGCCCGATGGGGCGGATCGCAACGACTGGAATTGCTTCCGGAGGGTCATGCCCTCGAATTCCGCGGTCACATTGCGGATCTAAAGCCTGATCTGGTCGAAAATGGAGACGATCTCGCCTTCACACACAAGGTGGTGTTGTCCACCGGTGAGGTTCTTCCATTGAACGCGGCGCGTTATTTTGGAGGAAAGCCAGCCCTGCTGCTCTCCAAAAACACCATATATCTTTTGCGCGACGCCCCTCCTTCCACTCTATTGAACCAATGGCTTGAGGCGGGCCGGGTATCGGTAAAAAAACTCAGCCACCGGTTTCTGGCCCAACTACGCAATTTCCAGGGCGTCAATGGGACGGATTGGAGCCGGGTCTGTGTCTCCCATCCCGCAATGCCGCAATTTGTGTTTGAACTTGCGGAGGATACGGTGCGCCTGCGGTTGATGGCGCGCAGCGACCGTGATCAGAGCCTCTGGCAATGGAATGGCCATGAATGGCAGATCAATTCCAGCGAATCTCATCCGCAGGAGAAGCCCGAGTTTCTGGACGATGCGCGTCTGGATCCCGCCGTAAAATGGCTGCGCCGCCTGGATTGGTTCACTCCCGAACCCGGGCTCTGGACCGGGGACGCCCACGAATGGTTTTTGAACAGTCTGGCCGCCGCCTGGCCCGAGCGCCCCGCCGCCGCCGAGTATCTCGGGAACCCCGCCTTTCAACGGCTGTTTCTGACCCCCCACAAATTGCGCCCGCGCCTCATGCTCCAGGGCAGCGGCATCGATTGGTTCACTGTTTCCACGGAATGGGAGCGCGAGGGAATGAAACTGACCGCCGCCGATCTGGAACGTCTGGCCACCTCCACAGGCCGTTTTGTGGAACTGCCCGACAGCGGCTGGGTGGAAATGGATTTGGAGGCGGTGCTTGCCGCGCATGAAGCGATGGCCGACCTGGGCATCGAAGGTCTAAGCGCCCTGGACCAGAAGGTGGACATGGTCCATGCCACCCATCTTGATGAAGGGTGCCTGGACAAATTCGCCAATCCGGGCGAAGTGGATAAACTCAGGAAGCAACTGGCTCACTTCACCGGCATTGCGCCCATGCCCCTGCCCGCCGGGATTCAAGCTGACTTGCGTCCCTACCAGAAGGAAGGATTCGATTTTCTATGCCACCTCAGCCGCTTGAAACTGGGGGGTGTTCTGGCCGACGACATGGGATTGGGCAAGACCCTGCAAACCCTGGTCTGGCTTTGCTGGCATAAGCAACGCTCCGGCGCGGACCACAAGCCATCCCTGGTCATCTGCCCCGCCTCGGTCCTCCACAATTGGAGAAGGGAGGCCAACCGCTTCGCCCCTGAATTAAAAGTGCTGGTCCTCCAAAGCGGGCCCGCGCGTCACAACCTGCGCCAGCAAATACCCCAGCACGACATCATCGTCACCAACTACGCCATCCTGCGGCGCGACCTGGCCGCCCTGCAGAAATTCGCGTTCCGCGCCATCATTCTCGACGAGGCCCAGTTCATAAAAAACCCATCCGCGCAGGTGACCCAGTCGGTCAAACAACTGCGCGGAGATTATCGCCTGGCCCTGACGGGAACACCCCTGGAAAACCGCATCCTCGACCTGTGGAGCATCCTCGATTTTGTGCAGCCGGGCTACCTGGGAAGCCAGGCGGATTTCAATCGCAAATACGACTCGCCTGGCACCCCGGACGATGCGGTGCGCATCAACCGCCGCCGACTCTCCGCCCGCTTGCGCCCCCTCCTGTTGCGGCGATTGAAAAAACAAGTCGCCCGGGACTTGCCGGACCGAATCGAAGAGCGGCGCGATTGCGAACTGGGCGAGGCTCAACGAAAACTCTACCTCTCCGAGTTGCGCCGCAGCCGCGACCAGATCATGAACACGGTCGCCGAGAAGGGTCTGGCCCAGAGCAAAATCCATGTGCTGGCCGCCCTGACCCGTCTGCGCCAGATTTGCTGTCATCCCCGGCTGGTCGGCAACGACTCCATTTCCGGAAAAACCGAGACCCTTTTTGAATTGCTGGAACCTCTGCTTGCGGAGGGACAAAAAGTCCTGATTTTCAGCCAGTTTGTGCAGATGCTCAACCTTCTCGAACAGGAATGCAAGGCGCGCCAGATTCCCACCCACATGCTGACCGGCGCGACAAAGCAGCGTCAGGATGTCGTTCAGGCATTTCAGGCCGACCCGCAGGCCGGTGTCTTTCTGCTGAGCCTGCGCGCCGCTGGAACCGGCCTTAATCTGACGGCGGCCAGTTACGTGGTTCTCTACGATCCCTGGTGGAATCCAGCCGTCGAAGCCCAGGCCATTGATCGCTCGCACCGCATTGGCCAGACTCAGACCGTGATCGCCTACCGCCTGATTGCGCCGGGAACGGTTGAGGAAAAAATCTGGGAATTGCAGCACAGGAAATCCCAGACCATCGCCGATGTGCTGGGCGAGGAAGGTTTTGCCCGCAGCCTGTCCAAACAAGATCTGACCTACTTGTTTTCCGAGGAGGAATAGCCCTGGGAAGGCGGCGACGCCGCACCCGGATGGCAAATCAGGCCCCGGGCAGCGCTTTGATGGCCGCTTCAAAAACCTGCCGCACCGGAACCTTCTTTTGAGCCGCCAATTCCTTGCACGACTCATATTCGGGCGTCCGGTGCAGGACCTGGCCATCCAGCCGGCCCACCTTGATGGAGACCGGTCCGTAGGGAGTGTCCACACTCGAAAATTCCCGCTTCAATTTCCGGCGCTCGCACAGGGTTTTTCGCACGCCAAACGCGCTGGTTTCACTGAGGATCAGAGTCGCAAAAACATCCGCCCGCCCGGCTGCGCATAAAACAGAAAGCAGGGTTCCGGGCCGGTTCTTCTTCATTTGGACCGGCGTGTAGAAAACATCCAAAGCTCCGGCGGCCAATGCGACCTCCATGAAATTTCCAAGGATTTCCGGATTTAAATCGTCGATATTGCTTTCCAACAGGGCCACGGTATCCGTCTCCCAATCGGATTTGGTGTCGTCCGTTTCGCAAAGGAGCGCGCGCAACACATTGGGCCGCGTCACATGATCCCTGCCGCCGATTCCATAGCCGATTTTCACGGGCTTAAGACCCGCCATCGGACCGAACTCCACGGCAAACTCCGACAACAGGGCGGCCCCCGTGGGCGTGACCAATTCATGCGGTTCGTCACACTGGCTCACCGCTATTTTGCGGGCCGCAAATATTTCGAGCGTGGCGGGCGCGGGAATGGGAAAGCGCCCGTGCGCGCAATCAATCCAGCCCGTGCCATCCACCACGGTCGAGGCCAGAACCCGGGGTCGGCCCAGCCATTCCAGTGCCAGACACGCGCCGACGATATCGACGATGGAATCCATCGCGCCGACCTCGTGGAAATGCACATTCTCCGCCGGCCGCCCGTGAATTTTTCCCTCAGCCACCGCGACTCTGGAAAAAACCGATATCGCCTTCTCCTTCACCCAGGCCGAATAAGGGCTGGACTCGATGAGTTTGCGGATATCGGCAAAATTCCGCCCATGCGCGTGCGAATGGCCGGCCCCGGTGTGTTCATGGGCGGATTCGTCTTTGTGGCGATGCGCGGGAACGGGCGTCAGATCGACGTCAAATTTAACGCCTTCGATCCCCATTTTCACCCTGCGTTCAAAACGCAGGCTGCAACCGTCCGCGCATAACCAGCTCAGTTCGCGATTGAGCCGCTCAAAATCCACCCCCAGATCGAGCATCGCACCCAGAAACATGTCCCCGCTGATGCCGCTGATCAGGTCCAAATAAAGTAGGTTCGTCATGGTTTGCCCGGATTTTTAGAGATCGAAAAAAACATGCCCTTTCAAAAGGCGCCGCAACATGGGCGCAAAGCCCTTCACGCGCCAGCCGCCAGGGCATTGATCTGGCTGGCCGCGTAACCCGCGCCAAAGCCATTGTCAATATTCACCACCGTCACCCCGCTGCCGCAACTGTTAAGCATCCCCAGCAGCGCCGCCACACCGCCAAAGCTCGCCCCGTAGCCAATGCTGGTCGGCACGGCAATGACCGGTCGGGACACCAGGCCCGCCACCACGCTGGGCAGCGCCCCTTCCATTCCCGCCACCACCACGAGCACATTCGCGCTCTGGACGACATCGAGTTTCCCGAGCAACCGGTGCAGTCCCGCCACCCCCACATCATAGAGGCGCTCGACCGTATTGCCCATGATGTCGGCGGTGATCGCCGCCTCCTCGGCCACTGGCAGATCGCTGGTGCCCGCGCACAACACGACTATTTTGCCGGGACGCCTGGAATGCGGCGCGGTTTCCACGGTGATGCACCGCGCCGCCTCGTGATATTTCGCTTTCTTGAAAACCCGGCGCATCCGCCGCGCGTGCCCGGGATCCGCGCGGGTGACCAGGAGGCGCGAATCGCGCTCAAGGATCCTGGCGGCGATCTTCACCACCTGCTCAGGGGTCTTGCCGCCGCCGTAAATGACCTCGGGGAAGCCCTGGCGCAACGCCCGGTGCGTATCCACACGGGCAAATCCCAGTTCGGCCATCGGCGCCGATTGGAAGGCTTGCAGCACCTTCTCCCGCGTCACTTTTCCAGCGCGAAATCGTTCCAGCAATTCACAGGCATCATTCGGTGTCACCGGACGACTATGCCAGCACCCCGCGCCGCGGTCACGCCGGAAGTGCGAGGCCGGCGATGGAATTCTCCCGCCCGCCGCCGCGCTCATAAAAAGTGGTGGTTTTTCCGCAAAGCCTCATTAAACTTGAACCCATGCGCACCGAATTGATAATTGCTTGCGCCGGCGGCCTCATGGAAATGCGGCGCTGCCGACCTGTGTTCGGTTGCCGGGCGCAAAGGGCGCCGGAGGTTCTTAAAACGCTCGGAGAATGCGGAATCCGGTTATGAAAATTCCATTGCGGGCATTGATTGTCGAGGACTCCGAGTTTGACGCCGCCATGTTGGTCAATGTGCTGCGTCAGGGGGGATACGATCCCCAATTCCGAAGGGTCGAAACGCGCGAGGCCATGCTCGAAGCCCTGGGATCCCAGGAGTGGGACATTGTTTTGTCGGACTTTAACATGCCCCGTTTCAGCATGCAGGAAGCCCTGGATGTCCTGCGCCAAAGCCCTCTGGACCTGCCTTTCATCATCGTCTCCGGGGGCATCGGCGAGGATGTTGCGGTGGCCGCCATGAAGGCGGGCGCCAACGATTACCTGATGAAGGGCAATCTGGCCCGGCTCGTGCCTGCGGTCACGCGCGAGCTTCGCGATGCCGAGAGCCGGACCGCGCGGCGCCAGGCCGAAGCCGCCCTGCGCGAAAGTGAATTGCGTTACCGCCTGCTCTGGGAGACTTCCACGGACGCCGTCATCCTGGTGGATTCGGAAAGCCGGATTCATTTTGCCAATCCCGCAGTGGAAACCGTCTTTGGTTATTCCCCCGCCGATCTGGTTGGAAAAGACCTGTCCCTGCTTCAATCTGAAGATTTGCGCGGTCCGCGCGCCGGGGGGATGTTTGATTACATGCGGCGCGGAGATCCCGCCGTGAAACAAGCGCCCCTTGAAACCGTGGGCCTGCGCAAGGACGGCCACCGAATCGCCATTGAAATCGCCTTCAGCAAAATGGAATTGCACGGCAATCGCTGGTTCGTCGCCTTCATCCGCGATATCACCGAACGCAAAAAGGCGGAGAAAGAATTGCGGGATAACAAGGAGCAATTCCGAATCGCCCGCGAGATTCAACAGCGCCTTTTCCCAAAATCCGCCCCGGCTGCTCCAGGCCTCGACCTGGCGGGCGCCTCCTATCCCGCGGAGGCCACCGGCGGCGATTATTTCGATTTTCTCACCATGGCTGACGGCCGCATGGGCGTGGTCGTGGCGGACGTCACCGGTCACGGTATCGGCCCGGCGATGCTTATGGCCGAAACCAGGGCCTATTTACGCCTGCTCACCCGCAATCGTTCCGATTTGGGCATCATCATGGATCGGGCCAATGAAGTGCTCGCCGAGGATGTCAGTTACGAACGCTTCGTCACCCTGATGCTGGCCAAGTTCGATCCCCAGACCCGTTGTTTGACTTACGCAAGCGCCGGGCATCCCCCGGGATATGTTCTGAACGCGTCGGGGGAGCTCAAATGTCTCCTCAAGCGCACGGGCGGCCCGCTGGGAATCCAGCCGGACGCCAAATTTACGGAATCCTCAAAGATTCAACTGGCTTGCGGCGACGTGGTTCTTTTGCTCACGGACGGTGTGGACGAGTCCATGTCCCCCGCCGGCGAATTTTTTGGTCTGGAGCGCATCCTCGGCTCGGTTCGTCCTCATTTGAACCGCCCCGCCTCCGAAATTGTCGATGCCCTGTATCAGGCCGTGCGCGTCTTTTCAGAGAACACCCCGCAGATCGACGATGTCACCGCCGTGGTGGTCAAAATAGCCTGACAAAAGCCGCGACGAGGGTGTGAAATAAAATTCTTTTTCAGAATCCTGTTTAACACCTTACGGGCCAAATCGAACTTGCAAGCCAGTTTCGATTTGCCATTGCGGGAATTTCGGCAATTATCCTGCCCATGAGTAACAAGAGCGCCGCTAGGGCGAAACTGGCGAAATATCCGCGGCTGAATCCTCCGGGCATGCCGAAGAATATTTCGGTGGCGGATTTGATGGATAAGACATTTCTGGCGTACAACGCGGGCCGTCTGCGGGAGGCGGCGCAGTTGTTGACGCGGAAAATGCTGCCCAAGGAGGGATTCGTGGGGATGAGCCTGACCGGGGCGTTGACTCCGGCGGGGCTGGGGAAATCGTGCCTCATTCCGTTGATGAAGGCGGGCTTTGTGGATTGGATCGTATCGACGGGGGCCAATCTGTATCACGATCTTCATTACGGTCTGGATTTGAAGCTCTACGCCGGTTCGCCGTTTTTGGATGATTTGCAGTTGCGCAAGGACGGAGTGATCCGCATTTACGACATTTTGTTCGATTACGATGTGTTGCTGGACACCGACGCGTTTGTGCGGGAGGTGGTGCAGGGGCCGGAGTTCCAGCGGACGATGGGGACGGACGAGTTCCATTACCTTTTCGGCAAATACGCGCATGAACGGGAGAAACGCCTGGGGATCACGGATTGCTCGGTGCTGGGCGCGGCGTATCGCTACGGGATACCGGTGTTCACGAGCAGCCCCGGGGATAGTTCGATCGGCATGAATCTGGCGGCGATGGCGCTGCGGGATTCGAAGCTGCTGCTGGATGTGAACCGGGATGTGAACCAGACGGCGGCGATTGTGTATGAGGCCAAATCGAGCCAACACACCTCGTCGGTATTCATTTTGGGCGGGGGATCGCCCAAGAATTTCATGCTGCAAACTGAGCCGCAAATCCAGGAGGTCATGGGGATTCCCGAGCGCGGGCACGATTACTTCCTGCAAGTCACGGACGCGCGCCCGGATACGGGCGGCTTGAGCGGGGCGACGCCTTCGGAGGCGGTGAGCTGGGGCAAGGTGGATCCTGAGAATCTGCCGGATTGCGTGGTGGCGTATCTGGATTCGACAGTGGCCCTGCCGCTGTTGACCAGCTATTGTTTGAGCCGGCATCCCGCGCGCAAACACAAACGCCTGTATGACCGGCGCGACGAGTTGTTCGCCCATATCAAGGCGCAGTATTTAAAACATGGGTCGGTGGATAAAATCACGCCCAGGCGAAAGCCCGCATCCGTCCGGGCGCAAAAGAAAGGTTAGGCCGCGCTTGCAATTCGGGCCGGTTCTTATCATGCTGAAAAAATCAATGTCACAACCGGGCGGTTGTCCGGTGAACATAAAAACAAATGAGCAACGTGCCAGACAGTAATTTTGACCTCGAGACGCTGTTCCTGCCCGCTTGGGCGCAGAAGTCCGCATCGGTTAATCAGTTTGCGAATTTTAATGGCGATACGGAGGGGGGCGAGCGACGCCGTTTCCGCGCGGGCGACCAGCGTTCGGACCGCGGACCGCGACGGGGACCTCCCGGCGGCGGTGAAGGGCGCGGTTTTGGCGGTCGCGGACAGGGTCAGGGGGGCGGTCGCGGACAGGGTGGTTTTAACCGCGGGCCCCGGGGCGCCGGCGCGCCGCAAGAACGATTCGCCGGAGAGCGCCGTGAACGCGAGCCGGAGGCGCCGTTGCCGCAGATCGAGACTTCGATCATCCCTGAGGAA
>Ga0315272_10000220_pt1 | contig 27577 bp, 19 predicted proteins | sample C3_middle_MG_FD_203918 | JGI IMG/M metagenome (GOLD analysis project Ga0315272, IMG submission 203918) | Sediment microbial communities from Yellowstone Lake, YNP, Wyoming, USA - C3_middle | ecosystem: Environmental > Aquatic > Freshwater > Lake > Sediment | place: USA: Wyoming | collected...
CGAAGATATAGCTCATAGGCTTTTTCTATCTTGCCGATTCTTGAAGCGATAATCGAATATATGCATGCTGAAAGAGATGATTCGTGAACAGTCATAGGTTCGTAGAAGTCGAAATTTCTCCTGATAGTCTCAGTATCAAACTGATCCTCAAGCGTATATATTCCCTGCAGAACATCAGCCTGCTTGAGAAAACATGATCGGAGTATCCTGTCCCACGACCAGTGCTGGTTAATGGGCCTTTCATCAGCGGGAATACTGCTTGCCGGATTCAGTTCTTTATCGAGAAATCCATCCTGCTGAAGGAATACTTCGCGGGATTTATCATATGGAAAATGCATCTTTTCAATTATTGCCTCCCATCTGGCAGTTTCTTCAGAAAGATTAAATTTAGTTTTAACGAAAAGATCATTAAGCCTTGAAGGATTTTCCTTTTCCAGGATCCTGATATTTTTAAGTGTATATGACAATGTCCATACAGCTAACTTATTAGTGTACCAGTTATTATTGACATTATTCTCATACTCATTTGGCCCGGTGACCCCTAACATTACATATTTCCCGAGGTTTTCCGAATAAGTTACCCTCTGGCTCCAGAATCGTGAAATACCTATTAAAACCTCAAGCCCAAAATCAGCCATATATTCATTATCCCCAGTATGTCTGATATAATTGTAAACAGCGAATGCGATAGCTCCGTTCCTGTGAATTTCCTCAAATGTTATTTCCCATTCATTATGGCATTCTTCACCATTCATGGTCACCATCGGATATAGAGCCGCACCGTTTTTAAATCCAAGTTTGGCTGCGTTTTCAATACTCTTTTCCAGATGTTTGTACCTGTACACAAGCAGGTTTTTTCCCACCCTCGTGTCGGCTGTTTTCAGGAAAAAAGGCAACCCGAAAGCTTCGGTGTCCCAATATGTGCTCCCCCCGTACTTTTCGCCTGTAAATCCTTTAGGCCCAATATTTAATCTCTCATCCTTTCCAGTATAAGTCTGGTTAAGATGAAAAATATTGAACCTGATAGCCTGCTGGGCCGCGTTATCACCCTCAATAATTACATCAGACGTGGCCCATATTTTTTCCCATTCCCTTGTATGATCAAGGAAAAGTTGTTCGAATCCTTTTGTTTTTGCCTCTTCAATTCTGATCCTGGCCTTATATGAGAGTTCACCCTTAGGAATATTAAGGGAAGATAAAACTGAAACAAACTTATAAAGAACTATTTCTTCACCGGAGCCAATCTTAATGTCTGTTGCCGCAGAAATATATTTCTCGCGGGCATCATTTACTATTTTAACGGGAATCTCCTTATCGTTACTGAAAAATACGAGGTTCATGCCTGTTGCGACGTGAAAATCGGTCTTCAGAGTGCTGGTGATCAGGACGCCTGAGTTTCCATTTATCTCCTTGCTGACTTCAGTCCAGAACTTCTCACCATAATTCGTATCCTGGTTTTTAACGTCTCCGTCAACATATACTTTATAGCTGACAATTCCTTCTAAATCAATTGATCTGATTGCATATCTGATTATCCCGAGATCGGGTTCAGCCATGCTTACGAATCTTTTACTAACGATTTCAACAGACTTCCCATTCTTTACTTTCACTATGAAAGATCTCTCAAGAGAACCTTCTTTCATATCAAGAATCCTCTTAAAAGAGGTTACCTCTGATTTTGACAGATCAATACTTTCACCATTTACCGATATATCAATTCCAATCCAGTTTGGAGCATTCAGGACTTTAGCGAAATATTCGGGATACCCGTTTTTCCACCATCCTACCCTGGTTTTATCCGGATAGTAGACTCCGGCAACATAACTGCCCTGGAGACTTTCTCCTGAATACTGTTCCTCAAAGTTGGCTCTTTGCCCCATGTATCCGTTTCCTATCGAAAAAATGCTCTCCGACTCCCTGTTCATTTCAGGGTGGAATCCCTCTTCGATAATCTGCCAGGCATCTTTCTTATAAAAACTATTCATACGCGTTTAACATTATCTAGGTTTAACAGTTTTTCGGTAGTTATATGATTCAGGCCCGGCACAACCATATCTGCCTGGGTCAGCACCTGAGGAGAACCTATGCCTACACATCTCATTCCTGCATTAATAGCTGCCTGAATACCTGCCACTGCATCCTCGAATACAACACACTCTGACGGATCAACACTAAGCAATTCTGCAGCTTTAAGAAACACTTCAGGGTCGGGTTTTGCTTTAGTGATATTGTTCCCGTCAGCAACCGCATCAAACAAATCCTGAATGCCGACCCTCTGAAGGATCATCGGAGTGTTTTTGCTTGCGGATCCTATGGCAGTCCTGATACCTTTCTTTTTGATTTCTTTAATGAACTGAACACTGCCCGGAAGAATTTCAGCGGGTGTCATTTTACTGATTAACTCAATGTACCAGTCATTTTTCAATGTTGCATACTCCAGCTTCTTCTCATCTGCGAGACTGATCCCGCCTATTTCCAGTATTATTTCCAGAGAAGACATCCTGCTAACGCCTTTAAGCCTCTCATTATCCTCTTCGGTAAAGTTTATGCCGAGCTGATCGGCAAGTCTCTTCCATGCAAGGAAATGATATTTTGCTGTATCAACTATAACTCCGTCAAGATCGAAAATACATGCAGCTGTTGGTATCACGCTTTCACAGATTTTGTTTCATCCACATCCTTTACAAAAAGTATCAGAACTGCAGCAATAAACATGGAAATACCGCCTGTTACAAGAGCATAGATGCTTTCTCCGCCAAAAATATCACGTACAAAGAATCCAAGAATACTGGCTGCCAGGATCTGGGGGATCACTATGAAAAAATTGAAGATCCCCATATAAGTTCCCATTTTCTTTGCCGGAAGTGAGCCGGTGAGAATAGCGTATGGCATCGCCAGGATACTGGCCCAGGCAAGTCCGATGCCAAGCATTGAAATAATCAGCAATTCAGGAGTATGGAACAGGATAATTGAAATTAATCCCAATCCGCCAGCAATGAGGCTGACACAGTGTGTAACCCTCCTGTTAGTGAATTTAGCTATTACAGGGAGAAGAAAAGCGACAAGGGCAGCAAATCCGTTATATACCGCAAAGAGAATTCCTACCCAATTGGCGCCCTGATTATAAAGTTCGCTTGTAGGATCCTTTGTTCCATAAATATGGCTCGTCACTGCGGAAGTCGTATAGATCCACATTGAGAACAGGGCAAACCATGAAAAAAACTGTACTATTGCCAGTTGTCCCATTGTCTTCGGCATGCTGTAAAGATCACTCAGAACTACAACCAGTGCGCTTTTGGTTTTCCCGGCTGATACAAAAAGTCCGGAGATTATCTGGATCAATCCAAAAGCTCCTATACCGACAGATAATATATAAAGTTCCTTTTCAAGCGAATATGTCTTAATAATTATACTTAGAAGGACTCCTGCCAGAAGCCAGTAAATTCCTCTTTTAACAAATACTCCTGAGGAATAAATGTTTTCATTGTCTGCGTCATAGTCAGCTTTTGAATTTTCTTCAGAAGCGAACTCTTTCATTTCATCGGGAGAATACTCTTTGGTTCTTATTATCGTCCAGATCACTGCAGAGATAAAGACTGCGCCTCCTATGTAGAAAGAGAGTTTTACTGATAAAGGTATCTGCCCTGCAGGAGCTGTATTCTGAACATGGAACCAGTTTGTGAGAACATATGGAAGGACTGAGGCAATTACCGCTCCTGTTCCGATAAAGAAGCTTTGTGTGGCAAAACCAGTGGTACGCTGATCGGAAGGAAGCATGTCGCCGACGAAAGCTCTGAAAGGCTCCATTGAAACATTTATCGATGCATCCATGATCCACAGCATTCCTGCGGCCATCCAGAGAACCGGAGAATTTGGAATAATAATTAGTGCCAGTGATGCAAGGATGGCACCGGTGAGAAAATATGGACGGCGACGGCCTAACCTGTTCCAGGTATTGTCGCTCATATGTCCTATAATCGGCTGAATAATGAGTCCCGTGACAGGAGCTGCTATCCACAGAATAGGTATGTTTTCAACTTTAGCTCCAAGCGTTTCAAATATCCTGCTGACATTTGCATTTTGAAGAGCAAATCCAAACTGAATTCCGAGAAATCCGAAACTCATGTTCCAGATCTGCCAGAAAGTTAATTGAGGTTTAGTTTTTTTCATATAGCAAGGCTAAGTTACAGGGGTATTAAAATATCGGTCAATACTTATCAAAAATAGAAAAATGGTTCGAGAAATTGTGCGTACCGGTAAATTATTTTATGATGTAAGAGCTGATTTTCAGGACGAAAGAGAGGATCTCTTATATTTCAGTCGATTTCTGAGAACTTCTAAAATCCATTAAAAGAACTAAAATGATGTTCAAAGTGTTTTCAACTTTTTAGAGATCCTTGCTTTGCTACTAATCACAATATTGTTCAGATAACCGATCACATAATAAATATTCCAGATTATCAGTGCTAACATACGACAGGACGTTGATTCGAAAAAATTCTAATGAAATGTTATGGTAATGGGATTTGGAGATCCCTCACTGCGTTCGAGATGACATTTTTTGTTTATAAGGAGTAGCGCAGCGAGGAATCTCCTATTTATTTAGTTCTTTATTGAACTAAAGTAAATTTCAGGCTGAATCCGAAATTCGTATTGGAGGTAGGGAATGTATTTGCCACAAACGGATTGTTCATGCTATGATCAGCGAAGATCTGAAGGTTAAAGCGGTCGCTGAGTACATAATCGGCTGTAGCGCCTATTGAAAAGACTTTTAAACCCACAACAGGTTGATTTACATCCTCTATCAGTTTTCGTGCGAGTGTCTTATTATCTCTTATCGAGAGGTCAAAACGTATGTTCAGATCACTCTTCAGAGCCTTCTGCCCATTGCCGGTCTTAAGAATTATCTGAACATTGTCAAACCTGTACCCGGCGCCAAATATCAATTCATTAATACGGGCATCAGAAACCTGGTTGCTCGTAAGGTTCAGTGTTACAGTTCTGGATTTTCTCCATTCAAACCTGGTGGTCAGCGAGTTTTTCCAATTCATATCAACATTTATCAGCGGGCTGAACTGTTCGCTGATAGTAACCACGTTTATGTCGAATTGCTGAATATAGTTATTCTGCAAATCTCTCATTGTTGTCATCCCGAAATTATCACTGACATAATTGAGATTGGAAGTATAAGAACCGATCTGATAGGTACTCCGGTACTGGTGCATCAGGTTTATCGACCTGAACCATTTCTGGACAAAATCAAATTTTGACAGCCCGTCGAAGTTAATCCTCCAGTTAGGCATCATGCGCCATGGAGAAAGAAAGGTTTCAAGACCCACATTATTTGCGTTAGATTTTGTATACGCTGCCAGGAAAGCAGGGATCAGAACTTCTCTCGATGTTTCACCATATCCGCTTTTATACGGTCCCCCAACGGGAAGGCCTGTTGCCGGATCAATATCAGGATTATAGGCGGGATCAACCTTATGCCTCTCAGCTGCTCTTCTGGCGGAGATAATAACAATATCCTTCTTGAAAGCTTCAAAAGCTGGTGAAACGTAATCATTTGATTTTGAAATCTTCTCAAATGAAGTTCCCCAGGAAATTATGGAAATTGAAAAATTCCCGGAAGTAATCCTGTTTCGTGTACTATCAGGGAAGTTACCATTAATATCGGCTCTGTAATAAGCACTGGTCGATTCCAGGAAGCGTCTGTCAGCGTTTATATCTATTCTTAGCCCGGGGAAAGGCTCAATAAGGCTTCTGAAAGAAAGATCCCTCTTCATGTCATATATAGCCGGCGTATTCAGCAGAGTATCTTTCGATAACCAACCCTTCGTGATGGCATTATTAAAGAAGTTCTTGTCACTGTATCCAAAAATGAAAGGCCATCCGGGAGCCAGGCTTCCGTTATTTTCCGACATCCCCAGGAATCTTGTTTCGGGGGCGTACCCGGGAAGGAATGCGCCCTTTGCATTGGTGTATGTAAGGCTCACAGATCTGATTCCCATAAGCGCTCTTACAAGATACTCTCCCGCAACAATAAGGGGATCCCTGTTTTTCTTGACTTTCCCCTCTACTACAACTTTAGCCCCATCTGCCTGCTGAGCAGCAGTAAAGTTGATCTTATTTTCATTCACAATTTCCAGCTTCCCTTTTACCTCCTCCCCTGTCTTGCTTACCACCCTTAGCTTTACATCTCTGGTCTTAAGATTATGTACTATTGATTTGACTGTATTGGCCTTAAAACTGACATTATCCCTGGTATAAGTCACAGTCCTGAGATCAGCTTTCATCCTCTGGGCCGCGCCGGGCATTGTATTATTTTCGATGTTCTTAAGGAATTTCAGCTTAGTATATAACGAGGCAAAGTTAGCCATACCTGTAAAGGTCATCTCACTGTGATTCTTAATAGAATTCCCCAGGTTGATTTTCATGCTATCGGGGAAAAGCGGTCCTGCAAGCCATGTATAATCCGAACTATAACGGGCATTGGCATTTACCCACGAAAGTAAGGGAAGCTTGTTAACAGGAAGATTATATGTGACGTTTATAAAGTGATTATACGTAGTAGTTCTGCCTCCGCGTCTTAAGTTTGTAAGGACAGAGTCGCGCCACATATTGTAAGTGCTTGCATATCTGCTTTTGCTGACTCCTCCCTGGGGCTCATCTATTCTGGCAAGATCGGTTGCAGTGAAGTCGAATTTGAGCTGACGTGTTATATCGAACTTTATATCATAAATCCTGCTCCACTCGAAATCCTTTTTAAATGAGGGAGTTACTTTGAGGTAGGGGTTGTTTATATTTCTTGTAATCAATTCATTATAATATCTTGTAAGATCGGTTCTGAAGGAGAGGCTTTTGGGGAAGGTGTAAAAGTTGAAGTCCTTGACAATTTTCAGGAGAGGTGAATTCAGGAAATTCACATTCCTGAATGGCATTATATTAGTTGGTTGAGCCTGATAATCATAATTTATTCCGCCTCTGTAGTTTTTCTCGATATTATACTGTGTAGTTGTGTTGCTGTTAAAGATCTCATTATATGTGTAGTTCACACTCAGGTTAGCGATATCCCAGGGATGGGGTTTATCACCTCTTTTGGTTATCCCGGCATTACTCACGGTTATGGTCTTACGTCTCGAAAGATCCTCAGAGATATTCAGGATTGAATCACGAACAGTTTTGTTTTTTGCAGCAGCCAGAGCATCTTTCAGCTGGATATCGGGATCAAGGGGATCATATTGAGGTCTGATGCGTGTTTCGGAATAACCAACGTAGACTGGCAGACGGACACCGATTTTTTCAGGGAAGAATTTGCCCAGCTCCACTGTAGAGGAAAGGTCATACTTCAAAATTTCTTCCTTGCTCCGCTCATTGACTTTTTTCTCAATGCTTCCCCAGCCGGGAGTGCTTGCCTGTCCAACCATATCGACAGTACCCAGATCGGCAAGCCTCGCCTGAAGATGTGCATTGGCAGCCCATCCTCCATTCTCAACGAAGTCGCTCAGACGCAGTTCATCGAACCATACTTCTCCCCATTTCGGAGTTCCGTCATCGTTTGTCCTGCTTCGTGTTTTTATCGGATTTCTCACACCGATCATTATGACCTTAATGTTACTCATGTTCGGATTTCCCGAGACTGATATGCGTGCAGTGCCGCTGTTATACACAAAAACATCTGATATGCTCAGAGATGAGCCGGGAAGCTGCATCTGACGGTTCCTTTCCTGCTTGGCAGCCTGCAGTACAGAAAGATCAATTATGAAACTGTTTTCAGCAGGCCAGACAATAGCCCTGTCAACATCTGATTTATTACTATATCCGATGCTGGGTTTAGGTGGCGTGAGTTTTAAAGGTAATTCATATTCATAGAAATTACCCTTATAATCTGAGCCTATCCTGATGAAAGCAGTCAATTCATCATCCTGTAAAGGCTGACCAATCATTGCTTCGGCATGTACCTCCATCCTTAATTTGCGGTACTGCCTGACATCGAGATTTACATTACGGAAAGCGGCTCTGGCATCCCCATCTTCAAGATTCTGAACCTTGAGCACCATGGATTGTTCGTTGAGCTGTCTGAGCTGTGGATTTTGCGGATCTGTAACCCTGTCGAATCCCGGAGGCAAAACATAGTTTACAGGTATCTTTCCTGAATTCTCTTCAATGCTGACCGAGCTTATTTCAAAGGTTCCGTCAGTAGCCTCAGGTACTGTAATTCTTTCTCCTCCTTCAAGAAATGAAATATTGTATTTTCTCCACTCAGCACGTACAAGGTCGAGTTTGGCAAATCGCATTATTACAGGCTGATCAAATCCTTTCAGGAACATCCTCATAAAACGGATTGATTTAAAATCCTTAATTGGGCCGATTGCCTTCTGGTAATCGGTTACTGGAACTTTAAGCTGGAACCATTTTACATGTGATTTCTTTCCATTAGCAAATGTAACCGGTGCATCGATTTCATCGGTTACATAATTTGATCCTACCTTCAGGTCTCCGGGCCGGATACTTACTTTATACTGGTAATAGCTTTCAGTCTCATTTAATGTATTATCACGGTTAATATCTTCCATATCAGGCAAAGTGGATCCTGTTGTAGGATAAGATTCCTTCGACATGCCTGATGTTGGTGAATTCCCTTCCTCACCGTTATAATTTTTGTACCTCTCGAGTATCCCAAGTTTTTCATTATCATAATCGGTTCCCCTGAAGTAATGATAATCATCGCCTGACGGATCCTTTGCTATTTTCTGATAGGCATCCGGGTTGACAATAAGCGCGGATTTTTCAAGATAATTTTTAAAGAAGGTCTCTTCATCCCAGTCGCCGAGGCCATCAAATCCGACATCCTGATACAGCCTTGATTCCGGAGCATTGTCAAAGGCATGAACGACAGCCTGTACTGTAGGAACCCTTCCCCATGCAGTTGTATCAACATTTTTAACCTCCGGGGATCCCGGGAGTCCGTTTTCAAAGCTTTTCCTCGAATCTTTTAGTATATCTTCAGAGATATTTCCAAGGTTTATGTACAAATCGCCTCCTTCTCCATCAGGATTATCCACAAAAGGATCCATTACCCAGAACTGAACATACTGGATGTTTGCAGTTTCGAAATCGCTCGTCAGCACTTCCCTCATTATACCTCCCCACCGCGATTTCGGATCATTGAGTCCGCCTGTCGGGCTCAGTCCGGCAGAATAAGGTCCCGGACTGGTATCATAATTGTATGGCCCTCTCTCACCAGGATAATAGGCAAGGTTAAGTACTGTCAGGTTCGTGGGTATTCCGCTTGGACTTTCTTTAAAGGGGAAGATCTCAGTTTCATATATTTCCCTCACAAAATGACTTGATTGCAGATTGGCATCCTGCCTGATATATTCCGGAGTGGAGGATCCGTTTCTGAGGAAGAGAGGATCGATAACATACCATGCCAGTTTAGCCCTGTTGAAACCACTCACCAGATTATTGTTGAATCTTGCTTCAGGAAACATAAGGTCCTGACCCTGCGGTACACTGGAAATTGTCCATGCATTGAAGGATTTCAGGTCAAGGGGTATTTCACTGGCTTCAAAATCGTCTATATATGAATTGCCGGCGCTCGATATAGCTTTTGAGTGACCCGGGATCAGGTTGGCAAATTCACCAAAAAATGAAATTGAAGACGGGGTTTTGGTATTTAGGAGTGGTATCTTATCGATGATCTTTGTAAGCAGCTGCGACTCTGTTTTATAGGATGTATTAAGCCCCCAGATTGTATTTGAGATTGGTTCTTCTCCATAATTAACTTTTTGAGTATATGGCCGTTCTGTAAGATGAAGAATGGTACCACCGACATCAAAATTGTCGGAGATGCGATAATCGAGATGTGTTCCCACAAGGGTTTTGGTCTGGAAACCAAAAAACTGGTTGTTCTCAAGAGAAACCTGAATTGGAGTTTGCGATTCGATAAGCGCACTGTTGATTATGGTTACAGTACCCATATTATAATCAACAGTATAGTCAGTATTTTCAGTTAGGGGAACACCACCAGCAGTAACCTTTACTGATCCCTGGGGAATACTTGTTGCATTCAGCCTGATAACGGATCCGCCTTCTGAAGAATACTGTCCTGTCATCTTGAATTTATTCTTTTCAGCAATCTGCCGGGCAGCAGTTTGGGTTGAGTCGTACAATTCCTGAAAAACGTACTTCGCAATAAGTTTAGGGTCGATCATCATCTTTTTCAGATGGCTTCCGAATGGTTCAATATAAGGGAAGATTATCTTTCCCCTGTCGGCCATTACAGTTACGCCGTCGATAAAATCAAAGAACCCATCAGGTTCTCGGTCGAGCTGTGAGTTCAGATTATCGAGTCCCATTACCTGCAGAAGAATCTTATCAGCCAGTCCTCCTTCAGGAATATAATTAACTGAATTTCCTGTCTTATCATCCTGATACAGCACGTTCAGTACAAAGTCCTTTTTATCGAGCTTGCCTGATCCCAAAGAATAAATATTCTTCATCATCAGTTTCCATGTGGGCAAGTTTGGACTCAGGGTTGTTCCTTTTATAAGTTTAAGAACAAGTGCCTGTGGTGCGGTTATCCCATCTGTGGAAAATTCTCCTACTCTGAATACCTGCCCTCCAATAGTATATTCATAAGCTACAGCCAGAACCTCATCGGTATTCAGGGCGGTGTTCAGAGATATATAGCCCAGCTGACTGTTTAGTTCATACTCCCTCACATCAAGTTTCCTGGCGTTTTCGATTTTCTCAAAATCCCTTCCAATCTGAAATCCGGGATATAACGGGCTGAAGGCATTGGTAACCTGGTCAACATTCCTGATTATTCCATATGAGGTTGTAAGTTCCTCATACATTTTATTTGCATTATTGTCGGGGTAAACCAGCGCACCTGAACCCGCCTGAAAACCAGGTACCTTATTAAAAATATGTTTTGAGTTTTCGCCCAGGTCCATAAAGGCAACTATATTCCTGTTGCTTGCATCTTCGAAAGAGCTCGATTTATTGGTCACCCACACTTCAATACGGTCGAAGTTTATACCTGAACTGACTAGCGGAAGATTCTTCAGAGACTCATCAAAAGTGTCTCTGAAATACTGAGACAGGAAGAAATGCCGGTTTGCCTCATAATTATCGGCGGTTACTTCAAAGTCGGTCAGCTGGGCTCCCCCCTTTGACTGTACGACTGTTGATTGTCCTTTTTGCTGGGAAAGAACCGTAGTGACTGTCAGTTTCCCGAACTGCATTTCAGTTTTTAGCCCGAAAAGACTGTAACTTCCGGTTATTAGGGTTCCTGAAAGAGGGAGGGTGACATCACCTGCCTCAACTTTCTTAAGAATTTCATCCTCTTTCCCTGCATACTGAAGTTTAGTTCTGTTTTCAAATTCAAACATTGCATCGGTGTTATAATTTACACCGAGTTTCATTTTGTCGCCGATGGTTCCGGTGACATTCATCTGAATTTTCTCCTTGAAATCAAATGTCGGAATAGTCTGGAGTTTAACAGGGAGTGTAGGATTCTGAGTTTTTGAGATATTAATTCCAAAGATAAGTTCTGCTGATCCCTGGGGAATAATGTTTATAGTGTTGCTTCCGAATATTTTATCGAATGCTGCGCCGCCAATTTCGATCTGGGGAATCAGGCTTGACTTGAAACCTGCCTGGGTACCTGATATTCTGGAATCCCAGTATTCGCGCATCGACCTTGCGTACTCGTACTTCCTGTATTCTTCAGGGGTCATATAAACCGGTGTACGGTAGTCAAGTTTACCTACTTTCTCATAGATAATATATTCGTTCTTCTGGGTATCATAAATCACCGTTGATTTGATATTCGAAGGGACATTGAGGAAAAGCGGGGACTTTTGTTTCCCTTCCCATGGTATTCCAGAGTCATCCTTAAGTTTCAGAACAGATTTCCGGGTTGAATCAGCTCCGCCACCTTTCTGCACAGGAGTCTGGCTAATCGCTTCAGTAGACATTAAGAGAAGAGAAGCTAACAGCAGAAGATACGAATATATCAGAGTACTTTTATGTGATATTCCTGATCCCAATCCGGCTTATATTCAGAATTACAAATTTTTAAGCGCTCGTTTTATCATATCCTCAACGGTCAGATTTTTTTCTTCTCTTATGATCTTATCAAGTACCTTCGAGACAGCGCTTTTGGCAAATCCCAGCATTACTAATGCAGATAACGCCTCTTCACGCCTTGTATTGTCTGCAAATGCAAATATTTCGTCACTTGCGCCATGCTTCCCGAGTTTGTCTTTAAGGTCGATGATTATCCGTTGTGCAGTTTTTAATCCTATTCCCTTTATGCTTTTAAGAAGGTTTGCGTCTGAGCTGGTAATTGCTTTTTCAATCTCCGCCGGATTCAGAGATGAGAGCATCATCCTCGCAGTATTAGCTCCGACGCCTGAAACCGAAATCAATAACCTGAATATTTCCCGTTCTTCCCCATCAGCAAATCCGAAAAGCTGGTGGCTGTCTTCACGTATGACTTCGTGAATAAGTATTTTAAAAGTTTTCTGGTTTTCAAGCCTGGAGAATGTGGTTAATGAGATATTTATTGAATAACCAATCCCGGCTGTTTCTATAATAACGAAAGTTGGTGTTACCTGGGTTATGTCACCCTTTATATAGTCTATCATACTTAGGATTCGGAATTAAATATATCTGGAGGAAGTTCATCGCTTCTGTCGCTGTGTATTTCAATATCCTGATGCTTAAGGGGATTTTTAGATATCTCGTTATACATCTGCCTGTTTCTGAAAATATCGCAGGCAAGATATATTGCCTGTCGAAATGAATTTTCTGAAGCTTCGCCTTTCCCTGCAATAGAAAAAGCAGTTCCGTGTACGGGTGAAGTTCTGATGAAAGGCAATCCGGCAGTAAAGTTAACCCCCGAGTCGAATGAGAGAGCTTTGAACGGAGTGAGCCCCTGGTCGTGATACATAGCGAGTATGCCATCAAACTTAGCAAATGATCCGGCACCAAAAAATCCATCAGCCGGGAAAGGTCCGAAGGTCATTATTCCCTCTTTCAACGCCTGCTGAATGGCAGGGCTGATTATTTCAGCCTCCTCGGTTCCCAGTAAAGAGTTATCACCTGCATGGGGATTCAGTCCAAGCACAGCAATACGAGGTTTCCGGATGCCAAAGTCGAACATGAGCGACTGGTTCATAAGCCGTATTTTTCTCAGAAGCAATTCTTTAGTAATCATTCCTGAAACCTTATTAAGCGGAACATGGTCGGTAGCCATTCCTATTCTCATGCTTTCGCTGATCATGAACATCAGCACTTCGGATGCACCGGCCACAGATTTAAGGTAATCAGTATGGCCTTTGAATTGGAAAGTCTCCGACTGAACATTTTGCTTATCGATCGGGGCTGTGATAAGGACGTCTATTCTGCCTTCTTTGAGATCCTCAACTGCTTTTTCCAGAGAAATAATTGCAGCTTCTCCACCCTGTGGCGTTGATTTACCAAGTTCGACCCTGATGTTATCATCGAGGCAATTTATCATATTCGCTTTTTTCGCGTGCGCTTCATCTGCTGTTCTGATATTATTGAAGATGAAATTATTAACATTTAATGCCTTACGATGATAAGCTGCGACTTTTGGTGAGCCGTATACAATTGGGGTGCAGATATCGTTTATAGTTGGATTCGAGAGAGCTTTAATAATGACCTCATATCCTATTCCGTTTATATCTCCCTGCGAGATTCCTGCAAGTATTGTTTTGTTTTCCATAAATTAAAATTTCTGCTAAATTATCACAATCATGGTCAAAATGATATTTTCTTCCTTCTTTTAACTCTGCCTCCTGCATCAAAATGCAGTCAGTTACAATCAGGCCCGATAAGGTAATCACTACTTACTTGTTTTTTTGTGCTGTGAACCGGAGGGCTTACTGTTTCCCTGTTCAGATAATGCCAGTGCCCGAAGGAATGTTGCCAATAATCTTAAGCCTGAACCTACTCCGTTTTTGGATCTGTAATAGTCGTCCTTTTTCAACATTTCAGTTCCGGCAATATCGAGATGTATCAGAGGATATTCTGCGAATTTCTCAAGAAATTTTCCCGCAGTAATTGCACCTGCCTCACGACCACCTACATTTTTCAAGTCAGCAATATCTGATTTGAGAAGCTCTCCATACTCTTCCCATAAGGGCAATTCAGCTATCCTTTCATAGACGCTATTTCCGCACTCTTCAAGGAGGCTGATGTATTTCCTTTCGGCATTTGTCATCACGGCAATTGCCTGATTGCTGAATGTCATTGCAGCTGACCCGGTGAGAGTTGCAATATCGATTATGAGTTCCGGGGTATATTTAGAAGCATAACTGATAGCGTCAGCAAGGATCAGCCGTCCTTCAGCATCGGTATTCCCAATTTCCACTGTCATCCTGTTATACATCGTAATAATATCACCCTGAGTGTAGGCATTACCACCGGGACGGTTATCGGTTGAGGGTATCAATCCGATGACATGAAGCGTGACTCCCGATTTCGCTATGGTATGCATTACTCCAGTGACAATTGCTGCGCCGGCCATATCTCCGTTCATCCCAGCCATAAACTCGCCGGTTTTAATATTAAGTCCACCGGTATCATAAACAATCCCCTTGCCAACCAGGATTACAGGTTTTGCGTTATTGTATTTAGCCGGTTTCCATTCCAGGATAGAAAATACCGGAGGGTCAACACTTCCTTTATTAACCGCGAGTATTCCGCCCATTTTCAATGCTTCGATCTTACCTTTGGTCAGAACTTCTACGCTGAAACCGGCTAAGGCTCCGATTTTTTTTATCTCTTCAGCCAGAGCTGTTGCATTCAGCTGGTTAACAGGTTCTTTAATCAGATTGCGGGTAAAATAGACGGCATCAGTTATATCAACCAGCCATTTTACATCGGCATCATTCAAGTCCCCATGAAGAAGAAGTGTTTTGGGATAACTCTTTTTCTCGTCCTTGTCGGATTTTGTTTTGTATTTGTCGAAACTGTAAACACTCAACAACAGTCCTTCGGTAAAATCCTCTACTGCACCAGCGTATGCATTCTCAGAGGTGATAACAAGATCAGAATGGTTATTGCTTTTTATAAGCTTTTTAAGATTATAAGCGGTCTTCCGTAATTCCTCCCTGATCTTATACTGAGGAATACCCTCATTAAGAGGAACCAGATAAATAATCCTGTTGTAAGAGTTCACGAAAACATATTCTTCCTTCTCCCTGAGACGGTCATTCGCAAAATTCTTCTCCTGTGCGGAAAGGTTTAATCTGTCAGGAACATGCTCTCCACCAAAGATGCATATAACAGATTGGTCAGATGATATTTGTGATATTCTTTTTATTTGAGGTTTCATAATATTCTAAGGTAGTTTCTGAAGACGTAAAGTTAACTAAAATATTGATTCTTTTGCTTTCAAAGAGTTACCTTTGAGAAGTCGGAAGTCCGAAGCCGGAAGATGGAACAAGGAATACTGAGACAAGAATGATTTTCTCTTCTGACTTCCGGCTTCAGGCTTTCGGCTAATTGAATATTAATTTGTTAACCCAGATGGATTTAGAAATACTTTACGGGAAAGCTATGCAGCTTGTCCCTCTGAATATCGAGGAAGGTATAACACTATATACGAAAGCGCCTCTTGAAGAACTGATGTATATTGCCAATACACTCAGGCAAAAGCACAATCCGGGGAATATCGCCGGATGGATGATCGACAGAAATGTGAACATCACAAACATATGTTTTTCACAGTGTTCATTTTGTAATTTCTGCCGGAAGAAAGGATCTTCCGATGCATATATAACAACGATTGATGAGTACAAACCAAAGATCGATGAATTATTCAGGCTTGGAGGAGATCAGCTGCTTCTGCAGGGAGGGATGAATCCGGCATTAGGATTGAATTTCTACACTGACCTCTTCAGTAGTCTTAAGAAAATATATCCTGCCCTGAAACTTCATGCGCTGGGACCCCCTGAAGTTGTTTACTTATCGAAAAAAGAGAATATATCGAACAGTGAAGTTCTGTCACAACTTATAAAAGCCGGACTTGACAGTCTACCGGGTGCCGGTGCGGAGATCCTGTCTGACAGGGTCAGAAAAATTGTTTCTCCCGCTAAAGCTACCACTGAAGAATGGCTGGGAGTTATGAGGGATGCTCATAAATTAAATCTTCCTACTTCAGCCACAATGATGTTTGGTCATGTTGAGACTATTGGAGAACGGATTGAACATCTAATCCGGATCAGGGATCTTCAGGCAGAAAAAAAGGAAAATCATTATGGGTTTATATCTTTTATTCCATGGGCGTTCCAGGATGAAGGAACTGTTCTCCGTAAAAAAGGTGTCAGAAGCAGCTATAATGCACCTGATTATATCAGGATGATAGCCATCAGCAGGATTATGCTGAATAATATAAAAAATATCCAGGCTTCGATCCTGACTGTGGGTAAAGATACCGGAATGCTTTCGCTGCATGCCGGAGCTAATGATCTGGGGTCTATTATGATTGAGGAGAATGTTGTAAGTGCTGCAGGTGCTAATAACAGGTTCAATGCCGAAGAAATGCAGTCGATAATAAAAGAAGCGGGGTTTATACCGGGGAGAAGAAATCAGAAGTATGAACTGGTTAATCTGCCCCCCAACCCCCCAAATGGGGGGCTGTTGTAGAAACACAGGAAGTTAAATGAGGCTGTTTAAGTGGCTTAAGTCCCCCTAATGGCGGATTTAGGGGGTAAAAAAAACCTGCATTAGCATGCAGGTTCTCAGAAAATATTATAAAGTCAGATTCAGGCTACGGTTTTTACTTCTCTTTATCCTCTGCAGGATCGTATTTTGATGCTTTTTTAAATTCCTTCATACCCTGACCAATTCCTTTCATAAGTTCAGGAATTTTACGCCCACCAAAAAGCAGTACTACTACAAGCAGGATCAGTAAAATTTCAGTCATTCCTAAATTTGCCATCTCTTTAAGTTTTAGAATTTGTACAAATGTAATAATACTTTATTCAAATACAAATCAACAATAAAAATTACTCTAATGCTTTAAAAGCTTCAGGACATCATTGCCATTGGCATAAAGCAAGAGTGCAAGAAGCAGAATCATACCAGCAATCTGTGCATATTCCAGGAACTTATCGCTTGGTTTCTTCCCTGTTATTACTTCAAACAGAAGGAATAGTACATGGCCTCCGTCGAGTGCAGGAATTGGAAGAATGTTCATTACTGCCAGAATAATTGAAAGGAATGCTGTAAGATTCCAGAATCTTTGCCAGTCCCAGACGCCAGGGAATATACTCCCGATAGTAATAAATCCTCCAAGTGATTCATATCCCTTCGTATGTTTCGAAAAAATCAGTTTGAATTGCTTAAGATAATCACTAATTGTCTTTAATCCTTTATCAATTCCTGCAGGGAATGATTTGAAGAAACCGTATTTAACTGTTTTAAGATCAAATATCTGGCTTAATATTACCGATCTTCCAATGCCGAGTGCGCCCAGAGTGTCGGGGGTAACGGATATGTTTTGAGGCTGTCCGCTTCTTGAGAGGTTAAGGACAATACTATGTCCTTTATTTTCAAGAAGGTACTTCTGAAATTCATCATAATAAGTAAACTTTTTATCATCAATGCCTATAAGTTCATCATTAAGATGCACCCCGGCAGTTCTTGCCGCAGATTTCTTTCCGAAGCTTTCGATTACATAAGGTCCAAAGGGTATCCTTGTATCAATCTGGCCTTTGCCCTTCAACATTTTTGGAACATATTCCCGCGGGATTTCAATATTAAGATTAACTCCGTCGCGGTCAACCTGAATGGTCTTACGGTTATTCAGGACAATGTCCGAGGTAATATCATGAAAATTTTCTATTTTCTGGTTATCAATTGATATGATCTTATCCCCGTTCCTGAGACCTATTGAATATCCGACCGAATCAGTAACAATTCCATATTTCACGCTGGACGTAGGCAGGTAGGTTTCCCCCCATGCAAACAATACAAAAATAAAAATCAGCATCGCAGATATGAAATTAAAAATAACACCGCCGGTCATAATCAGAAGTCTCTGCCATGATGTCTTTGATCTGAATTCATAAGGCTGGGGAGGCAGTTTCATCTGCTCCTTATCCATTGATTCATCGATCATTCCCGATATTTTCACATATCCGCCAAGAGGAAGCCATCCCACACCATATTCAGTTTCCCCCTTTTTATATTTGAAAATCGAAAACCAGGGATCAAAGAAAAGGTAGAACTTCTCAACTCTTGTTTTGAATAACTTCGCCATAGTGAAGTGTCCGAATTCATGTATGATTACAAGAATCGAAAGGCTCATTATAAACTGCAGAATTTTAATAAGTATTGTCATTTTTTGTTTTGTAGTTTAGTAATAAAGTTCTGAGCGGTTTGCCTTGAACTGATATCAGTCATTTCAAGGAGATCAAGATCAGGATTAGATGAAAAATCACTATGTCCCATCGTATGCTCTACAACGTCAGGCATCTGTTGAAATGCGATTTTTTCGTCGAGAAATGCTTTAACGGCTATTTCATTTGCAGCATTAAGTATGCAAGGCATATTTCCGCCCTGTCTGATTGCCTCATATGCCAGTTCGAGATTACGGAATTTCTTTCTATCCGGTTCACTGAAAGTGAGGCTTTTACATTCATTAAGTTGCAGCCGGGGCAGGTCAGATTGCAGCCTGTCGGGGTATGATAGTGCGTATAAAATCGGTACTCTCATATCTGGAATTCCGAGTTGTGCTTTAACAGATCCGTCAGCAAAGTGCACAAGAGAGTGGATTATTGATTGAGGATGAACAATTACTGAAATCTGTTCCGGAGTAAGTCCAAAAAGCCATTTAGCTTCAATTACCTCCAGTCCTTTATTCATTAGTGATGCAGAGTCGATTGTGACCTTGCATCCCATAGTCCAGTTTGGATGTTTGAGCGCATCGCAGGGTTTTACATCTCTCAGCATTTTATCAGTATAGTTCAGGAAAGGGCCTCCTGATGCTGTAAGAGTAATTTTCTCAACCTGGTTACCGGTTTCTCCAACAAGGCATTGAAAGATTGCTGAGTGTTCTGAATCCACTGGAATAATTGTGCTTCCCGAGCCGGCAACCAGCCTCCCGATAATCTCTCCTGCAACAACGAGAGTTTCCTTATTTGCAAGGGCAACCTTTTTCCCCGCTTGTATTGCAGCAATGGTTGGCCTGAGACCGGAATATCCTACAAAGGAAGCTATTACGACATCAATATTAGAGGAAGCAACAATCTGCTCAATAGCCTTATCGCCGGCATAAACTTTAATGTCGGTATACTGCAGGGCATCTTTCAACTGCCTGTAATGATCGGTATTAGCTATTACAACGGAGTCGGGCTGGAATTTATGAGCCTGTTCAATAAGCAGGTCAATATTATTTCCTGCGATCAGTATTTCTGCGCTGAATTTCTCGGGATATCTGGAAATGATGTCCAGAGCCTGAGTACCTATCGACCCAGTTGATCCCAACAATGCTATTCTTTGCGGCATACCGAGTCTTCAGGTTTTAGAATAAAATATGTTTCTCAGGGTCCAGGGGACTTCCTTTATACCAGATTTCAAAATGGAGATGCGGTCCTGAGGTGTAAAGTTCACCTGAATCGCCCACTACAGATATTGCATCACCTGCTCTGACAAGTTCCCCGGTCTCTTTCAAAAGACTGGAATTATGCTTATAAATCGAGACGAGATTATTGGGATGTTGTATCTCAATGACGAAACCTGTTTCCATTGTCCATCCGGTGAAAATTACTGTCCCGTCAAGAACTGCAGAAACCACAGCTTTGGGTTTTGTAACAACATCAGTTCCAAAATGTTTGGTCCGGATTTCATATTTACCTGAAACAATTCCTTTTACAGGAGGGAAAAAATGAAGATTAGCAAGTCCTGAAACCGATTCCGGCGCGGAGGGGCCCAGAGTCAGATTATATCTATCTTCGCTTTCAACTCTTGATCTCAGAACAGAATCATTGGGTGAAGAGTTGAATTTTATTGATTTATAATTTCTTGTGGAGTCCTGTTGCATTATAGTTTCCACGGGTTGATTGCCTGATATAATGGCATTGAGGTTTTCGAAATATTTGTCTCTCTGTTTCAATTCGCGATCGAGAGAATCGAGTCTTATTGCACTCATTAGTATATTCCTGCGCATTTTAACGTCAGGATATCCGGGAATAAACTCTCTCAGATTTGTAAATGATATCAGGGTACTTGTACCCCAAATGATAAAAAGAAGAATGAATATAATCAGTAAGAAGGCATTATACCTGGTCAGAATTATTTTCCAAACCTCCTCGAGGGTGTGATCATTTATTACAGAAAACCTGTATTTATCGCGCCAGTTGCTTTTTTTCTTATCGTCCTTAGCCATTTTCTATAATTTGATTGGCATGCAAAGATAATAATCCTGCCACATCAAACGAGTTAAAGGAATCAAAAATGGGAATTTTAACCGGTTAAACCACCTTTACCAGTTTATCTTCGCTTTGCCAGAGACCATGTTTTGTGCAGACCGACATAGCTGAAAGGTTCATTGAAACCTCGGGAGCCACAATATAAAAATCAATCTCTGCGTGCGACGGGACATTTCCGAAAACACCAGCAGTATAGCGTGCCTCAGCAAGAAGAGTTTCGCGGTTCCAGAGCTGCATAACGCTTATAAAATGGTCGGCTTCATCAGGATGGGGATATTCCTCTCCCAGTCTGACCTTCACTTCGAACTTCTCTCCTCTTTTTACAGAATCGGGGCAGAAAATGTGCGGCATGTGTCTGTCGAGATAATCGCGTTTTATCTCTTTATCCTCTTTTTCAATTTCTGTTGCTTTAAATACTCGTGGCATGGCTCATCTGTTTTAATTTGGTATGCGTTTGCAAAATTAATAAATAAAGTCGGAAGTTGGAAGACCGAAGTCCGAAGTCGGGAGTCCGAAGAAAAAAATAAGAATTCAGAAAGAGGAAAGACTTATGATTGAAATTATTAGCCGGTCAAAAACTTCTTTCTTCCTACTTCGGACTTCCGATTAAAAATAAAATATTTTCAATTTTGTTTTGGTAATTGGCGCTGATATACTACATTTGCCCCTCGATATTGCGGGGTGGAGCAGTGGTAGCTCGTTGGGCTCATAACCCAAAGGTCGGAGGTTCGAATCCTCCCTCCGCTACAAGAGAAGACTCCTCATCATTTTTGGTGAGGAGTTTTTCTTTTATATCTCCTGAAGTCCTCATAAAATCACGTTTTAAGGAAAACAGACTATTAACTTTTGAGGTTAGATATTGACGTTTTTCAGTATCAAGAACTAAACCATCAGGAAATACAACATTTTGTATAGTCTTTTTTATATAAAGGCTTCCGGAAACCCAATATTTACTAGTGTTCTGGGAAAAATCAATAATTTTATCGAGCCCTTTTTGGAGGTTAGATATTTCTACTTCTGGAATTTTGTATTTTCCCATTAGACATCCTGCCTGCCCTGGAAAAGAGATTTGAATATGGTTATATTATCTGGAGTAAAACTCATATGTTCTTAAAAGCTGTTTTGAGCCTGTTAAGATAAGCAAAATGTAATTCTACTATATTTTACAGATATGTATAGGTGAGAATGTTGAGACTAAATAATATCAAAAAAGACAAGAAAATTATTGAAGACGTATAAAATCATGTAATAAATAGGCAGAACGAGCCGAAGTAAAATGATTTAAAAGAAAGAATCAAAAGTAACCTGAAAACAATCTGGAGAGTCAAAGCCTCTCCTATTTCTCAAAATCGGAAATCATCTTTATCAGACTTGTTCTTCTTTTATATTGTGTCCTAAGCTCCCCGGAAATCTTTACCGCTCTTTCCATATTAATCGTACTGATCTGGTCAATTGCTTCAGCAATTTTCATATAATGGCTTTCCCCTGTAAATGGCAGTTCTTTGTTAATTATGTTTTCAAAGAATTTTTGTGCATCACCGACAACATGCATCTTGTTTCGCTTATAAAAACCAAACGCCTGGTATTCATTAGCTTTTCCACTGTTTATAAAATCAACTGCCTCAGCATATGATTTTTCCTTTTCAAGACAGATCAGGTATTCGTCAGGATTCTTGTTTTTAAGGATTTGGGAAATCTCAGAAAATTCATTGATATTCATGCGTTTTATTTGCAGTAGGACTTTAGCAATTGGACAGTTATTCATGGCTCTTAAAGCAGCTGCTCTCAAATCTTTACATAGAACCATTGAAAGTTCAAGATAAAGAAGGTTGATTTCTGGGTTCCATATCGCACGCTCAGATAAAATAATACTTTCCAGTTCTGTGAAGGCTTCCTCATCCTTTTCGTTTGACATAAGTATCGTGCAGTATTCTATCAGATCAGTTTCGTTTTCCTCCTTAAGTCTTTTTAAAAGTTTAATCCTCCCGGGCTCTTTTAATATGTCAGAAATTCCCTTATACAATCTCGATATAAATGAAATAGAAAGCCTGTCAACATTTTTTAAAAGAAACTCACCTATCATTTTCTTTTCATTATTCTGAAAATAATCCGAAAAATCCAGCCCTATCTGCTCAAATGTACTGTATTCCATGCAATTGAGTGACTCATCCAAATCCTGGAGGAATTCAATTTTTTCAATGAATTCAAGATGTCTAACAAATCCGGCGACAAAATCACAGAATTCTAGCGATTCAAAGAAATCATCACCCTGATAATCCTCAAGATACAAATACCCGTTGTCAAAAGCAGAATTTACTTCCTCTATTATAAACAGAATAAGCTTCCCTGTTTCATCTTTCAGATGAGATTCAAAGCCTTTTAGTTTATTAAGGTTGTTTAATAGAGCACCTTCAAACTCATATGGAGAGAACAGCAATTCTTCATCCTGAAATAAATTCTCGATTTTATTCCGTGTCTTCCTGAAAATTGCCTTTGCCTCAGGTTTACCCGAATTTCGATTAATAATTTCTGTTCTATACTGCGAGGGTGCATATTTATCAACCAGCACAGTAAGCTCTTCGTGGCTTAGAGAATCCAGATATTTATTCCAGAGCAAACTTTTATTATCCCTGTTGGTTTTTGGCCCTCGCAACTCCGGTTTTTCTTCAATTCCTTTTTCAGAAATAAAGATCAGAACAGCAGTAATATGTTTGCACAAATCTTGGTACGGACAAGTACAAAAACCTTTAATTTCGCCATTTTCTGGAAAGATAATTACTTTATACTTTTCTCCTCCTCTTACAATTGCCGATATTGTGTTCTCTGCACTGTCAAAATTCACATTCGTTACAAGTCCCGAATCGTAATAATCCCAACCACGCTTATAAATAACGTAATCGCTATTCGACTTTATCGCGTCTCCAGTGAGATTATCGATAAATGATAAAAAAGATTTATTGTCAAGATCAAAAATATAATATCCTTCTCGCATCAACTGATAAGTTTAATTATTTGAAATATTATTGATGACAACAAATCTAACAGTATTTTCAAAAAGTAGTATCTCTGTATTATTCGGAATTTTCGTTAATAAACAGAATTCAGAGACTCTATGATTTCCAATATTTTAAAAATGTCTTTAAGCAAGTCAAGGTTAGATATTTCGTCACTCTCCGCTATAAAGAAAAAGCCATGGCGCGAAAGCGCCTGGCTTTTTCTTTGTTAAGCAACCCAAATAGGATCAAGCGACCAAGGGGAGCGTAATCCTTCTCTTTTTCAACCCGCTCCGGGGTTAATAGTTAGTGTGAACCTTAACCACGGATGCTACCGTGGCTATTGGGATTAAATGCCTCCGGCATATGAGAAAAAATAAGCAGAAAAATAGATGCAGGGCTTTTTCTTTAGGCTGTTACCCCAAAAGGATCACAGCGAGTGAAACGAGCTGTAATCCTTATCTTCTTCCTCATCCTTTTTGATGGGGAGTTTTTCTTTCCCATCTCCTGAAATCCTATAAATTGGGACTTTGAGAAAAACAATGAATACACATTATCGGTTAGATAATTCAAACCTGACGCAATTGACGCAATTATGACGCAATTCAATTAAGTGTATAAAATGCACCAGTTCCCTTTTGTCCGCTTGGCTTAAATAGTTTTTTGTTAATCATTTCTTTAAGTCTTTATTAGAATTATACTGGCTCGCACCAAAATCATCCCAATTCAACCTACTATAACTTTTCATTCTTAAAAGTAACGATCTATACCATTTATAAATCTATTAAAGCCAGTTTACATTGATCTTTTTGATTTTTGTTTCAAGTAGATTATCTTTGTAAAATCCCGTTGTTAATAAACGCACTAATTGATAGAGTTATGATACAGGAAAACTATATAATAGATAAAAATGGTCGGAAAATAGCTGTTCAAGTGCCTATAAAAACATATGAAAAACTTGTGGCTGATTCCGAAGAACTTGATGAGATAAAGGAATATCGCAAAGCCAAACTTCATAAAGGTCATGTAATACCTTTTAAACAAGCTTTCCAGGAAATTGAAGAAGCTATAAAATGATGTATAGAGTTCTGATTGAACGGTACGCCCAAAAGCAAATAATGAAGCTGGACAAGAAGATTATCCCTGTTATTAAAGCATCCATTGCTGACCTTGCTGAGAATCCCAGACCATACGGTTACAAAAAACTAAAAGGCGAAGATGCTTACCGTATAAGGGTTGGTGATTATAGGGTGATCTATGAAATTAACGATAGTACAATTATCGTTACCGTGATCTCGGTTGGGCATAGAAAAAATATCTACAAATAGTTAAAATCTTACATCGTCGAACAAGCTAATGGCCTTTTCACAATGTCCTAGATACCAGACACATTTGATTCTAATAACTCAAGTATTTTAGAAAAATCATCAACTAATTTGAGGTTAGATATTTCATCACATTCCGCTACAAAGAAAAATCCCTTGCTGCGCTAGCAGTGAGGGATTTTTCTTTGGGCTGTTGCCCTAAGAGGATCATGAGGAACGAATAATCCTCCCTGTTTACTTTTTACATTAAATATTTACGGTCCAATATCCTGTAGTCTCACTCTCCCTATGGATTAATCCTTTCTTTTTTAAAGCATCTAAATGCTGTTGAATAGCTGATTGATTAATACCGAGTTTATCGGATAACTGCTTCCTTGATATTCCGGGATCTGCTTTTATCAATTCAAGAATTTCTTTTTGTCTTTCAGTTAGTTTTTCTGCTTGACCACCTGCTTGACCACCTGCTTGACCACCTGCCTGACCAGCCAGTGCAGGAAAACTCATCCTCAAGAAATGATCCGAAAAGGTAAAGCAATCTTTTCCATAACTTTCAAGGATACGAGGCACACAGGTAAAAATGTTGACCCTTTTGTTGATCTACCTAAGATCGAACATGTAATTCAATGGTTATAAGTTTAACTGTTTTCAACCAAATGGTAGAATCTCAGAATTCAAGAATTCCAAGATTTTAGAGATATCTTTTACCAATCTCAGGTTAGATATTTCACCTCCCTCGGCTACAAACAACCATTATAAACAACTGTATCTCATAAGGATACAGTTTTTTTGTTTTCAAATTGGAAACATTTTGGAAACATTTGTTGTTTTTCTTTTTGAAATCAATATCCTTAAATAAATTTAAAACTACGCCGCACTGGTCCTCAAAAGAAGAAGGACCACTGAGCAAGGCCCCGAATGCAACGCTTTATCACGTTTACTTGAAAAACGGTACAGCTGGTCAACCATCAGATGGGATTAGAAGAAAAGTTTTATTGTTTACTAAAACTGATGGAACACCGATCGTTATTCCTTTAAATGAATTTAAAGATGGCTATACCTACAGGATCTTTATTAACGCTTCAAAGCCATCAACATCTGGAACAATACCATCAGGGGGGACGATACCATCTTCAGGAGCTGACTCTGTGAACTTCGGTACGAGTATAACAGACACTTACATAATTCAACCGGTTATAAGCTATTAACTTTAGAAACAACCACAATGAAAATGGAAGGATTATTTACCCTATTATTACATATCCACTGATGTGTTTATACAAATGAAGATGGTAACGGCAATTTCAAAAGAAAATGGAATACTTGTTTTCCATTTGGCTTCCTCAGAAGCAAATGATGATTGGATTCGTACTGTGGGGAAAACTCTGAGACAGTTCCAATGAAAAAAGTACAAGGAATAAGTAAACCTGTATTCCTCATATTTATCCTGTTTGAGGTCACACCATGACATTTCCTTACATGCAGATGCACGGCTTTTTGTTTTTAAAACTGGAACCATATCGTAAACCCGACACACAGTTAAGAAAAAACTGTGACTTTTAAGTTCTGTAGTTATCCTTGACTAAATTTTTTCTTTTCGTCTTGTTTCGATATCTGATTTCCAAATTTTTGAAATGCCGGGGACAGAAGCAAATCTTAAGCTTCTATCCAATAGGTAGATAATCAAGAATTCTGCAGACAACGAACAGAGAAACCATAAAGCTTATCGAGGTAGTATCTGTCAACAAAGATGTAATAGTAACCAATACTCGTATAATAAGCAGAGGCAGCAGAGTTCTCCGTTGAATTCCACCAGGTACCGGTGTTGCCCGTATACATGAATGTACCAAATTTTTGACGGACACCACCCGGAAGAGCTGTAAAACCAGTTTCATTAGTTGCTCCTGTATTTGGCTTTGTCCAATGAGTTGTACCAATTTCTTTTAGTTTACCGCCGGCAACACTATCACCACCCAGAAAGGTTATGAGGGTAGTCCATTCTGCATCACTAGGTAAGTGCCAACCTGTAGGGCATACATTTCTGCTGTCACTTACTACAAACCATGTATATAATCTGCCATAAGTAGCGACATTGGTCTCATTACCGTCATATGCCCATTGATACTTTGGTGTAGCTTCACTTGTAATATCCAATGTCGAAGGATTTGTTGTTCCTATAATATCACCATTAGAATATTTGGTTGTTTTAAGGTTTTCTTTCATCCAAACTTGTGTACCAATGGTTACTGTATTGTATATATTACCATCAATATCTGTAACAGTAACAGTTTCAGTCGCGTCTTTTTTACATCTGATTATAACCATCAATACAGTAACTATAATAATCAACAGGTGCATCTCTTTCCTCATTCTCATATGGATAATTACTTTATTACTTTAAAGTTATTATAATTAAGGAGAAAATCTCGAAGTTTAATAAATCTATCCAAATCCCTAATCAAATCAAGGTTAGATATTTCAAACCTCTTGTCTACAAAGAAAAAGCCTTGTTGCGAAAGCAACAGGGCTTTATTATTTTCAGACCGAGCCAAGCTTGCCTGAGCGAAGGGCTGAAAATATTAAAGCACATAGTTACGCCGCAGGCGTAACAAGGCTTTTTCTTTGTTAAGCACCCCCCAAAACGGATCATAAAATAATCCTTCCACTTTGACGCGTAAGTACTGACGATGGAGGCTGACAGGCTATTTCTTTGGGCTGCTACCACAAGAGGATCAAGCCGAACGCAGTGAGGCGTAATCCTCTGAGCTTTCTACCCCCAAACCCC
>Ga0315272_10000221_pt1 | contig 27485 bp, 18 predicted proteins | sample C3_middle_MG_FD_203918 | JGI IMG/M metagenome (GOLD analysis project Ga0315272, IMG submission 203918) | Sediment microbial communities from Yellowstone Lake, YNP, Wyoming, USA - C3_middle | ecosystem: Environmental > Aquatic > Freshwater > Lake > Sediment | place: USA: Wyoming | collected...
CCATGGATAATCCGATCAAGCCGGTGGACGGCCCGAATATCAACCAATCCGCGAACCTGCTGCGCGAGCACGAAGCCCGCCGACCACGCCTGACGGTGCCAGTCGTCGTAAGGGGAGATCGCATAAGTGTAAATCATGACCGGGAGCGAAGAGGTCGGCTGATTCCATCCTGGACTCCAGAACTGGTTCCCGAACGCCGTAAAGATGAGCGGCGCCGTCTCCCCGGCCACGCGGGCCAGGTCCAGCATGATGCCCGTCACGATGCCGTGAATCGCCGCCGGGATGACGATGGTGACGATCGCCTTTGACTTCGACGCCCCCAGCGCCACCGCGCCTTCGCGCAGCGAATTCGGAACCGCTTTGAGAAACTCCTCGGTGCTGCGAACCGCGATCGGGATCATCATTACGCCTAACGCGACGCCGCCCGCGAACGTGGAGAAATGATGCTGGGTGACGATAATCACGGTGTACGCAAAAATGCCCATCACAATGGACGGCACGCCGTTCAGCAGATCGGTTGTGTACCGGACGATGGAGGAGAACAGGCTCCCTCCAAACTCGGCCAGATAGACTCCGCCGAGAAAACCGATCGGCACGCCGATCAAGCTGGCGAGCAGCAACAGTTTCGCGCTTCCCACGATGGCATTCGCCATCCCTCCGCCGGTTTCGCCCACGGGCACCGGCAACTTCGTGAAGAAATCCCAGTTCAGGCTCTTCCCGCCGTGCCAGAGCAGATATCCGAGAATGAAGAACAGGACCGCGACCGCCAGCAGGGTGCATACCCCGGTCAGGGTGAGCATGACGATATTGGTCGCTTTGCGGTAGACCAGACGCGCCGTCATCAGGAACTCCCCTTCCTGGTTGTACTCAGTATCAGCAGCCGCGCCAGTCCGTTAATGATGAAGGTCAGAGCGAACAGAACCAACCCCAGTTCGATCAGGGCGTGCACATACAGGTCCCCCGTCGCCTCGGTAAACTCGTTGGCGATCACCGACGCAATGGAGTAGCCCGGAGCGAAGAGCGAGGCATGGATCTTGGGATCGTTGCCGATCACCATGGTGACCGCCATGGTCTCGCCCAACGAGCGCGCCAGCGCTAGAAAAATAGATCCGACGATGCCCTTTCGCGCGAACGGAACCACGATGTCCCACGTGGCTTCCCACTTCGTCGCGCCGAGCGCCATGGCAGCCTCCCGCTGGTCGCCCGGTACCGCCATCAGCACTTCCCTGGAGATGGAAATGATGAACGGGACGATCATGACCGCCAGCACGAACCCCGCGGCCAGCACGCTGACGCCGTAAAACGGGCCCTGAAAGAACGGCAGAAAGCCGAGACTCGCCCGAATTGCCGGCTCGACGGTCTTCAGGAACGGGATCAAAACGAAGACGCCCAGCAGTCCGTAGATGACGCTGGGGACCGCGGCCAGCAACTCAATCAGGAACGTAAGGCCGTCCGACACGCGCGCCGGAGCAAGCTCGGAGAGGAAAATGGCGGCGCCAACTCCCAGTGGAATCGCTTGCAGCAGCGCGAGCGCGGACGTAATCAGCGTGCCGTAGATGAACGGCAGCGCGCCAAACTGCCCCGCCACCGGGTCCCACACTTGCGTGGTCAGAAACGACCAGCCAAACTGGTGCCGGGACAAAGCGGAGTTCCAGAACAGTTCGAGAACCAGCCATCCGGTTACGAAGACGATGCTCGCCGCGGCCAGAAACGTCAATGAGTGCGCGACCTCATCCCCGCCGCGCAGCCGGGCAACAAAGGACCGCGCCCGCTCAATGGGCCGGGCGCGGTCCGCGATCGATGTAGACGTGGGCATTCGACTTCAGACGATTATTGAATCTTTGAAATCGCCTTGATTTCCTTCGCGACGACAGCCTTGGGAAGCCGGGCGTAGTCCAGAGCTTCCGCCGTTGCTTGAGCGTCATTGTCCAGCATCCAATGCAGGAAATCAACCAGCGCCTTCTTCTTGGCCTGGTCATGAATTCTGGCGGGAATCAGCAGCCATGTGAAGCTCGAAATCGGGTAGGAATCCTTCCCTGGAGCGTTCGTGATCGATACCCGGAAATCGTCGGGCATCTCTTTCACAGCGCCCGCCGCGGCGGCAGAAACGCTGGCCGTGCTCGCCTTGATGAATTTCGCTGCGGCGTTCCTCACGTTGCCGTACGCCATCTTGTTCTGGATGGCATAGATCAGCTCGATGTAGCCGATTGAATTGGGGATCTGCTTGATCTGGCCCGCCACGCCTTCATTGCCCTTGCCGCCCAGGCCGACCGGCCAGTTGACGGAGGTGCCGCGGCCGACTTTGGTCTCCCACTCCTTGCTGACTTTCGAGAGGTAGTCGACGAACACGTAAGTCGTGCCGCTGCCGTCGGAACGGTGAACCACAACGATGTCGCTGCCCGGCAGCTTCACACCCGGATTGGCTTTGGCCAACTCCGGATCGTTCCACTTCTTGATCTTGCCGAGGAAGATTCCGGCGATGGCTTCGGGGGTGAAGTTCAGCTCCTTTGAAACGCCAACAACGTTGTACGCCATCACGTCCGCGCCCATCACGGTGGGAAAGTGCAGAATCGCGCTGCCGCGCTTGGCCTGGAACTGCTTCAGTTGGTCGTCAGTCATCGGGCCGTCGCTCGCCCCGAAGTCAACGGTCCCTTCCGTCACCTGGCGGATGCCCGCGCCGGACCCTTGGGACTGATAGTTGATCTGGATGTTGCCTGACTTCTGGTGGTATTGGTTGAACCACTTCGAATAAACGGGATACGGGAATGTGGCGCCTGCCCCGTTGATCAGGACTTGCGCGGAGATCACCCCGCTCAGCAGTGCTGTCGAAAACAACAAGTAGATAATTTTCTTCATTTTGTTCAAACTCCTGTTTCGAGGGAACATGTTCGCTCGGGATGTGCCGTTACCTGCCCATTGTCGGAGCGGAGCCCGGCAACGTATAGCGCAAGTTGAAGTACATCGTGTTGTCGTGGGCGGACTTGGGCGCATTCATGGCGACGAACCAGGGACTGCGCGTCAGATACTGATACTGGCCCATGAAGTTGATGGCGCCGTACCTCGCATCTTTCCAAATCGTCTGGTTGAAGCCGAAGGTGCCTTCCTGAATCGCCCGGTTCTGGCTGTTGGGCGAGCCCCTGAAGCCGTAACCGACCAGGCTGGTGCCGTTCGCGTCGATGGCCACGTTGCGGCCGATATAGATCCCGCCATAGTAGGCATACAGCAGCAGGTTCTTGGTGGCCTGGGCTTCGAAACCCTCCACCACTCCGCCGGAATGAATGGGCGAGATGCTGCCGTCGGCGCGGATCACGACGTCCGGAGCATTTCCGAACAGGAAGCGGCCGCCGCCATCGCCCCAATAGTTCGTGCTGATGAGACGAAGGTTCTTTACCACTTCTACACTGGCGTTGATCGCGCCGGCGCCGCCAACCTTGGTGGAATGCACGCCGGTAGCCGGGTTCCAATCCTTGAAAGTACGCTCAACGCCTGCAATCTCGAGGTGGACACGGGAATTCGGGTCGAAGGCGAGCTTGGCCACGATGTCCGGGTTCATGTTCGGCGTCACCAAGACGTTCGACGCGTTGTCGAACTGGCCACCAGCCAGAGAGGTGAGTCCAGTCGGGAGAGTAATCACAGGACCTCCGCCGGAGCCGCCGATGTACTGGTCCGGGCTCTCGAACGAGAGGCCGAACGTCACCTTGTCGCTCGCATGATAGAGTACGCGGGCGCCCGCCGTACGGGCCCAGGGCAGGCCCGCCATGTAGTTCACGTCTATCACTTGGCTGTAGAAGATGTCGGCCGGCAGTGGCGAAATGCCATTGCGGTTTGGCGTCATCATGCTCCAGCTCTGGCCGGCCAGGGCTTCCCACTTGTTCTTGCGAACGTCAATCCAGAACAGGCGCAGGCGCGGGACGAAGGCGCCGTTGCTCACGCCTATGTTGTTGGCTCCGCTCGTTCCGAGGAAGTCCATTTCGTTGTAGCCGATGAAATGAGCGCCCTTCCAGTCGCCATCCACGCGGAAACCGATACGCGAGTTCTGCGGGCTGAAGCGAAATTCGCTGAGGTGCGCGGCGGGAACGTTGTTATATGGAATACTGCCAAAGTTGGCGCCGATGCTCGAACCGGCAGCCTTGTCGCGCCACACGCTGGTCATATCCATGAACCCGACGGGCGTGATCGTCGTGTTGCCGATCCCAAACTGCAGCGGCGAGATCTTCTCCGCTGAAGTTGAACCCAAGGGCTGCATCTTCTGCGGCGTATCTACCGCCGGAATCATCGGCGTCGTGCTGGCCACTTCACCCAGCGGTGCGCGCACCGGCCTGGGTGGCACGGCAACTTCCGCCGGCTGTTCGCTGGCGGCATTCAGCAGGCGCTGTTGCTCGGCCAGCAACTTCTGCATGGCGTCGATCTGTTTCTGCTGTTCCGCAATCTGCTTGCGGAGTTTCTCAACGTCGATCTTCTGGCCGGTAGCCGTCTGTGGCCCGCCGTTCGTGTCGCCGCTAACGGCAGCCGGGTTCTCGGCCGCTATTGAAGTTGTGGTCGCGAGCAGCAGACACGCCACCAGTGGCGCCGCGACCCAAGCCTGGAATCTGTGTTGGCTCATGCTTTCTTCTCTTCCTGTCTCCGAGACGTTGCTCGATCCCTGCCGGAAGGAGGGCGCGTCTCATGGTCAATGCGTTAGATCGTGAGGCTCGTATCTATTTGGTCCGAGTGAGCGTGCTGAAGTGGAATGACTCGACCACCCCGACGTTGAATCACTTCAAACCAGAGGTTATCGAGCCGCCGTTAGCGGCACATGAACTTCGCATGACGAGACGGTTACAAACGCAGGGGATTCAATTTGCGTTCGTAGCAAGAGGCAGGCGCACGGTAAACGTGGATCCGCATCTCAACTGGCTTTGGACTTCGATGGTCCCGTTCATCCGTTCAATGACGTGTTTCACGATCGTGAGGCCGAGTCCGGTGCCGCCCACCTGCCGGGAGCGGCCTTTGTCCACCCGGTAGAAGCGCTCGAAGATCCTGGGCAGATCCTGGGACGGAATCCCGACTCCGGTGTCCGCAATCGTAATCAAAACGTCACCTGCGGGTTCAGCCATCGCCCCGGGACGTCCCCGGATTTTGGATTTTCGGCTGTCTGTCAGTTTACGCTCTGTGCTGCGCTCTCGCGCCCGAGCTCGTTCTGCATCCTCGCCCACCACAGTTTCCAGAATTGAACATATTCAGTGTCGCTCTCGCCAGTCAGCGTCAGACGGCGCCTGCTGAGTGAGAACCGATCCGTGTCCGCGCTTCGATATGGGGCCGGCCCTCGCGGGATGAGGGATTTCCCCGTGATGTGATCGGCTTCCTGCCGGATCGGGAGATTCTCAACGAAACGGCTGAGTCCGCGGACAGCCCACTCCCTTGCAGTAGGCTCCTTGCTATCAAGTAATCGGGCCAAAAATGGCAATGTTTGAACGGTGTGGATAGCCGCCAAGGACTCTGCTGCACATGCCTGCAGTCCGTCATACACCGAGATGCGCCCCAGAGATGAAACAACTGTCGAGTCAGGATTGGTGATACCACAAATTGCAATTCCCGCCAAAGGCATTTGCTTGATCCGCTCCAACAGATTTACATTGCCGGCGAGTTCCGCCAACGCCGAGATCTGATCTTCTGTTGTCAGCAGCGCCGTGAGCCCAAGGATATGTAGATCGGGATTCGTTTCCGCCCGAAGACCGCGCAAGAGACTGGTGATAAATGGCCTTTGACCAAGCATAACATCAATGATCCAATTGATTATATAAGGATCTTTGCGGTCAATCCTTCCCTCCCTTAAAGAGGATACGATCTCTAGTGCGACCTTGTCTCCGTCTGTTTGTGGAAGAGTATCGTCACGTCGAGGCCCTAAAGACGTCTCGATATACGGAATGAAACAACCGTGCTCCAGAAAGGCCGGATTAGCCATTATTGGAAGAAAAGTCCAGTGCCCTGCGCTTTGTTTTAAAAACCAAAGCCCTCTCCCTGACTGAATATTTGATCTGGACAGCGGATGCCTGACCTCACCTGAAACATCGAGAAGCGATCCTTCCATCAGAGTCCCTTTAATTACGCGAACAACCGACAACACCACGGCGATTGAATTACCTACTTGCTGTCCAGACTGAATTTGTCCGACAATAATTGTGTCGGCTTTACCAGCTAAGTCATCAAGCGCTCCCACTCGTTCGCCGAAAAGTGGCAACTGGCTGACAATCAAAGATAACAATAAATCCATAAAACAAGACGTGGCATATTTGATCATTATAAGTCTCCAGATGTACGCTTTTTTAAATTATTGTCGTAATCTATCACTGGGGGCAGGTCCACCAGCCTACTTCATCTCTGCCGTGATCTACGTAACGGACCTGCATATTGGGGCGTGCAGTAAAATACGTTCCCCTTGGTGTTGTGTTGGTTGATCCTATGAATATAAACTGGGGGCTATAGGTAACTGCCTCCGATCCTACGGGCCCCTGAGGCGTGGTGCTTGTTTGGCAATAGGTGCGTGAGGTGTCCCCCGGGCATTGTGGGTCCGGCGTCCTGGCGCTGTTACCATCGGCGATCCCTACTGAGTCTGTAAAGACACCATCGAAGGCTGGATTCGCGTTCGCGCTGCTAGTCCAAGAGCCAATAGAGTCGACCGGAAGTGTCCACCCGGTGTTGTCTCGGCATGACTGGAAGGTCTCAAGAGGGAATTCTTCATGCGTTGCGACTCCAGCCATCCTGACGCCGCAGGATGACACCACCTGGAGCGTATTATCGGATAGGTAGCCGATGAGGTTGCCGTCGTCAAGCATGACTGGCATGTCCAAAAACCTAATCATTCCTGCCGTTGCAGGCCAGTCGACCGTAATAGGGAAGGTCAGGCTAACAACGCCGCCAACATAGACCTGGACGCCTATGCTTGCGCAACTTGGCGGTTGGGCCGTGACAGCAACAATGACTGTACTGCAAGATGCGTTGGCACATTGAAAACTTGTGAAGTCATTTGCAGGCGTGATTACCCACTGAGCTGGTGCAACAGGTGTTGGAATGACGCCGCCGAGTGACGGTACCATCGTTAGTTGCGTATAGCTATAGTAACATTGATTATTGATGTCGCCCGGGGAACAGTTATCATTGGCTGGCGCACCTCCGAGATACCATATCTTTTGATTGCCGACTATGGTTGGCGGAGATGGCTGGCTCACATAGAACGCCAACGAATTGCTCATACCACTCGGCAAGGAGACCGTGACGAGGGAAGTGCCGGCCGGAGCGCCCGGGAGAACACTATAGAAAGCCGTCAACAACGTCCCATCACCGCTAACTGACTGCACGGTCATGGACACTCCCGGATTAGTATTATTGATGACAATGGTGTTGATAGCGGCGAACAGGTTCCCTCCGCTAATCGTCAGGTTGCCACTTCCACCCGGAGGAGCCCAAATGGTGCTGATTCCAGTGATGAAGGGTACCGTTCCGCAGCAGACGACTAAAAAACTCGCTCCCGGAGTCGCGACGCTCGGCACGCCGGCCGAAACGACAGAAACCGTTGCACTTCCAGGTAGCGCGCCGACGGGGACTATGGCCCCAATTACGGTGTCGGACCAAGAGGTCACGGTGGCAGGTTGATCGTTGAATTTCACGACGTTCGTCACCGACGCCGGGCCAAAACGCGCGCCCGAGATTGCGACGAGGGTTCCAACGCGCCCAGATGCGGGAGACACGCTCGTGATAACTGGCGCGTCTGTAACGGTGAACGGCAAGCCGTTTGTGACCATGCCGTTAGCGCTAACGACAACATTGCCCGTTGTGGCTCCGATGGGAACGGCCACTGTAATGGAAGTTCCTGTCCAGCTACTCGGTGTCGCCGGTATACTGTTGAAGGTCACGGTACCCGACGCCCCCAGATTTGCCCCCGAGATGACCACTTGAGATCCAACGGGACCGGCGGGCGGAGACAATTGCGTGAGGATCGGATCGGTGCCTGGCACCGTGAACGGTACCCAATTGCTGCTTGGGCCGGTCTGCGGGACAACGGCCACAAAACCGGTAACCGCCGTCGGTGGAACGGTAAACGATACCTTGGTGTCGCTCCAACTGATAATGGGCGCCAGGGCCGATGCGGGGACCACGGTATTCTCTATGTACACGACACTCAGGCCCTGCACCGCCCCAAAATTCACTCCAGTGATATCGACCGCTGTGCCAGGCACGCCGATATCCGTCGAAAGCTTGGTGATCGCAGGCGATGTGATCGTAAAGGGTATGGCATTACCCGCCATCCCATTGACATGGACAACCAAGTTTCCGCTTGTCGCGCCCGGCGGGACCTGAATGTCGATTTCTTGATCGTTCCAACTGCAATTGTTACTACACAACGTCTGATCATGTACAGACGGCCCGCTCATCCCGTTAAAGGTCACGGAGTCGTCGTTGATCTTGTCGCCACTAATGAACTGGTCGGCCCCGAAATTTCTCCCAAAAATCCTGATTGTGTCGTAATACCGTGCGGTTGGTGGAGTTGTTGCGCCTGACGGAGTAGTAACGCTCGTAATAACAGGCGCGACGATGGTGAAAAGAATGCCATTGCTCTGCTGGCCGCCGACAGCAACAATCACATCGCCTGTCCTGGCTCCTTCCGGAACTTGTACCTGAATTTTCGTGTCGGACCACACGCACTCATTGTTGCAGAAGGTGTGGTCGTGAACCGACGGAGCAAGCTGAGAACTGTCCCTTTTCATGCTGTCTCAAAAAAAGGGTTCACTCCAGCCTGTCCCGTTCGCGGCGGAGCCGGGACTGCCCCACGCCCCGCGTCTTAATCCGCGTTCGTAGCAAGAGGCAGGCGCACGGTAAACGTGGATCCGTATCTCAACTGGCTTTGCACTTCAATGGTCCCGTTCATCCGTTCAATAACGTGCTTCACGATCGTGAGGCCGAGTCCGGTGCCGCCCACCTGCCGGGAGCGGCCTTTGTCCACCCGGTAGAACCGCTCGAAGATTCTGGGCAGATCCTGAGAGGGAATCCCGACTCCAGTGTCCGCAATCGTAATCGAAACGTCACCCGCCGGCTCGGCCATCGCCCGGATACGCACTTCGCCGCCTGGGTGGTTGAACTTGATCGCGTTCGCCACCAGGTTCAACACGGCCTGCTCCAGACGCAGGCGGGTCCCCATTACGTGGACGTCCTGAATCTCCTCGCGGATCAGTGTGACGCCGCGGGTGCTCGCCTCATTCTCGACAATCGCCAGGACGCTTTCCACGACGTCCCGGACCGGAATCCGGCCCGCCTCGGGAGGATCCACTTTCGACTCCAGTTCGGACAGAACCAGCAGGTCCGAGGCGATACTGTTCAACCGGATGGCGCTGGAGTGGATGATCTGCAGAAACCGCCGGTTGTTTTCGCGATCCTCGAGCGCACCGTCCAGCAGCGTCTCCGAGTAGCCGATGATGCCGGCGAGCGGGGTCCGCATCTCGTGCGACACGTTCGCCACAAAATCTTTCCGTACCTGCTCCAGTCGTTCCAGTTCGGTCGTATCGTGAAGGATCGCCATGGCTCCCTGCCCGCCCGGGATTTCCAGGGGCCCGGCCTGAACTTCAAATAGCCGTTCTTTGTCGCCGGTGATCTTCAACCGGTGCTTGCGCTGCCCGCCCGCCGCGATCACTTCGCGCAGTGTGTCGAGCAGGCCCGTGTCGCGGATCAGTTCGAGCAGCCGGGTCTTCTCCTGGATCTTTCTGCTCCCGCCGACCGCGCGGCTCACGGCCTCATTGGAGAAGATGATCCGCAGATCGCCGTCCACGGCAAGCACGCCCTCGGCCATGCTCCCCAGAATCGCTTCGCGCCGCGCCGATTCCAGGCGCAGCTTGTCCACCAGCGCCCGCACCTGCTCCGCAACGCCGGACAGCGAGTGTTCGAGCGCGCGCATTTCGTCCCCGCCCCGCCCCGCCTCGTCCCCCTTCGGCGGAATCTCCAATAACCCTTCGGCCACCTGTTTCAGCCGGCGCACCCGTCCGATGAGCGGCAGTGACGCGAACCAGACAAGCCCCGCGGCCAGCAACGCACAGGATAGCCAGGCCAGAACGATCCGGACCTGGACGCTGGCGGTGAGACCGTCGCCGGCCTTCGCCATCTCGAGGTGGAGTACCATCGCGGGCCCTCCCGCGCGCCGTACCGCAATAGCCGCCGTCACGGTGCCGCCCTCCGGGTCGCGGTCCACCCGGGCCGAACCGTCCCCCTGAAGCGCATCGCGCGCCTGTCGCAGCGCTCGCGCGGCCGGCGCGGCGCCTCCCCCGAGCGAATCCGCCAGAACCGAGCCATTGGAGCCGAGCAGCATCACGCGCGCGCCGCTGGCCCGGGCAGCGCCACGCGCCCATTGCGCCAGGCCGGCCGCCGGCATCCTGCCCGCATCTTCGGCCAGAATTCGCGCCATCGCGCCGGCGTTCCGCGCGGCCGCATCCCGCTCGCGCTCGCCCGCCCACCGCGTCAGCGTCCAATCCAGGACGGCGCAGGTGATCAGGACGAGCGCCTGCGTCACCAGCAGAAAACGCGTGAGGATGGAACTCTTCATCGGTAATCGTCTTCGCCCAGGATAGGCCTTGCGGCCATGGTAGCGCGCCACCGGAGCAAGTGGCCCACCGCGGCTAGCCGCACGGAAGATGCCTTCGCCGGACTGACTCGCGCGGTCCGCGAGCAGGCGCCGGTAAGACGGGATTCGCCCGCTCTCCGGACCCGACCGCTTGAATGGCCGTCAGGAATCGACATTTTGGGCAAAAAACGCCATTTCAAGCTCGTATTTCCCGTCTTTTGACCCTTCGCGACGACTGGTAGACTGGTTCCATCAAGCCATGAGAGCTTCCTACGCCGGTTTGGCAGTGGCGGTGTCCGTTCTGGTCTGCGCGCTGGTTGCCGCGCCCGCGGCCAGCAACATCCGCTTCGAGGAGATCGCCGCCAAAGCGGGCCTGGTGTTCGCCTCGGACAGCTCCCCCACGCCGAACAAGAATCAGCCCGAGACCATGGTGGCCGGCGTCGCGCTTTTCGACTACGACAATGACGGCTATCTCGACGTCTACCTGGTGAACGGCGCGGCCATCCCGTCTTTGAAGAAGGAAAGCCCGAAGTATTGGAACCGGCTGTTTCATAACAACCGCGACGGCACCTTCACCGACGTCACGGAGAAGGCCGGCGTCGCCGGGGAAGGCTACGGCATGGGCGTCGCCATCGGCGATTACGACAACGATGGCTGGGCCGACATCTTCGTGGTCAACGTGACGAAGAATCAGCTCTTCCACAACAACCACGACGGCACCTTCACCGACGTCACGGATAAAGCCGGGCTCGCCGGCGCAATGTACGACGGGAAGAAGATGTGGTCGGTGTCGGCAGGCTGGTTCGACTACAACAACGACGGCCATCTCGACCTCTTCGTCTCCAACTACTGCAAGTGGGAAGTGAACAAGGACCCGGTCTGCGGCCCGCACCCCGGCATGCGCGCCTACTGCCATCCGAAGAACTACGCGTCGCTGCCCGACACGATCTATCGCAACAACGGCGACGGCACCTTCACCGACGTCTCCGCCGAATTGGGCATCGACAAGTTCCATGGCAAGGGCATGGGCGTCAGCTTCGCCGATTACGACCACGACGGCTACATGGACGCCTTTGTCGCCAACGACAACGCGGCCAACCAGCTCTTCCACAACTTGAAGGGCAAGAAATTTGAAGAGGTCGCGCTCCAGGCGGGCGTCGCCTATCCCGAATCCGGATCGTTCATTTCGGGCATGGGTTCCGACTTCAGGGACGTCGACAACGACGGCTACGACGACATCTGGCACACCGCCATCGAGGGCGAGTCGTTCCCTCTGTTCCGGAACAACAAAGGCACCGGCGACTTTTCGGAGGTCACCAATCAGAGCGGCCTGGGACACGCCACGCGGCAGATGTCGGGCTGGTCGAACGGCATCGCGGATTTTGACAACGACGGCTGGAAAGACCTGTTTGTGGCCCGCGGAAACGTTCTGGACAACATCTCCGAAATGTCGTTGCGCACGTACGAGGAGCCTAACACGGTGTTCCGCAACCTGGGCAAGGGCAAGTTCCAGGAGATTGACGCCGGCCCGGACCTCGCCTCCCCCGCGCCCCATCGCGGCGTGGCCTTTGGAGACATGGATAACGATGGACGCGTGGATGCGGTTGTCACCGTGCTCAATGGCAAGATGAAGTACTTCCACAACATCTCCCAGACCGGCAACCACTGGCTGCTGGTGAAGCTGACCGGGGTGAAGAGCAACCGCATGGGCCTGGGGGCGCAGATCGCGATCACGGGCGAGGACGGCATGAAGCAGTACAACCACGCGACTACCTCGACCGGCTACGCCTGCTCCAGCGACCAGCGCGTTCATTTCGGCCTGGGCCCGGCGAAGGTCGTCAAAGAGATTGACATCACGTGGCCCAGCGGCATCCACCAGACACTGCACAACGTACTGGCAGACCAGATTCTGGTTATTACTGAGCAGGCGGGCGAGACAGTTCAGCCGGTCAGGTGAGCCGCCCCTACAGATCTTCCGGACGCAAGCCTGTATGCTTAGCTATCTCAGCAAGCATGACCGGACTCAATTCTTCTTTGTCGTGGAAAGCGAAACGATACTGGGGCCAACCCTCGCGCCGTAATGTGCGGTGAGAACCGGAGGTGCGGACGATGTGCCAGCCGATTCGCTCCAGCGCCGCGAGGACGCGCCGCGCCTTAGCCGCAGGCCAGGTGGCTCATGCGGCTAAGGAAAACTGCAAGGTGTCGGCTCCGAGCGGCATTTCCCCATTCTCGATTTCTTCTGCGATTACGCGGAGCGCCAGGGCCTTGGCCTTCAGCGTCGCTTCCTCGGGAGTCACGCCGTACACGCTGACACCCGGAAGCTCGGGAATGTCGGCAATCCAGCGTCCGTCCGTTTCACGCAGCAACCGGATCGTGAGCTGCATATGCCACATCGTACCATTGCCGCGCCGAATCCGAATCGCTGCACTTCGGCATCGAAGCAGAAGTCCGGCCACCGGCGGCGCTGACGATCACGGAACAGGCGGACGAGACCGCGCTTCCGGTGAAGGTGCGCGCAAGATAGCCGGCGAGCTGCCGGACGAGGGCGTCCGCCCTACAAAAGCCTGCCTCGCGCTATCCTGTTTGAATTCACGATGTCCCCGTACACAATTCTGGTCCTCGGCAATCCAGCCGCCCGGCACTTCACGCTGCTCGACCGTCTGCCCGCCGACACGCACGTTCTTGCCGGCGAAACCGAAGAGGCTTTTCTGGACGCGGCGCCGGAGGCGCAGGTGGTGCTGTTCGCGGGCGATCACGGCCCATTGCTGCGCTCCTTGTGGCCCAAACTGAAGCAATTGCAGTGGGTCCATTCGATGTGGGCCGGCCTGGAGTCCACCCTGTTTCCCGCGCTCGTGGAGAGCCCCGTGGTTCTGACCAACGGCCGGGGCGTATTCGCGCGCAGTCTCGGTGAGTTCGCGCTAGCGGGCATGCTGCACTTCGCGAAGAACCTCTCCCGGATGAAAGCGCAGCAGGCGAGCGCGCGGTGGCAGGCGTTCGACATCGAAGAGTTGCACGGCCGCACGCTGGGCATTGTCGGCTATGGCGCCATCGGCCGCGCCACCGCGGAGCGAGCGCGCTCCTTCGGCATGAAGATCCTGACGCTGCGCCGGCATCCCGGCAAGTGCGCGGACGATCCGCTGGTCGATCACGCGTACCCGCCCGAGCAATTGAAGGCGCTCCTGGCCGCATCCGATTATGTGCTGGCCGCCGCGCCGCTCACGCCCGAAACGCGCGGTCTCATCGGGGAAGAGGCTTTCGCGGCCATGCGGCCCAATGCCGTGTTCATCAATCTGGGCCGCGGTCCGGTCGTGGTGGAGGCGCAGCTTGTGCGCGCCCTGCGGGAAGGGCGCATTCGAGGCGCTGTGCTCGACGTATTCGACCAGGAGCCTCTGCCCGCCGGTCATCCTTTCTGGAGCCTGGAAAACGTCCTGCTCTCTCCGCATACCGCCGACCACACGGAGAAGTGGCTGCAGGAGGCCGTGGAACTGTTCCTCGAAAACTATCGCCGCTTCGCCTCCGGTCTGCCGCTGCTGAACGTGACCGACAAGCGGCTGGGATATTAGAAGTACATGCCCTCCATACAACCCGATGACATCCGGCAGGCCGCGATTCGCATCCAGCCGGTGGCGAACCGCACGCCGGTGCTCACTTCGCACACCTTGAATGCGATGACCGGCGTCGAAGCGTATCTGAAGGCCGAGAACTTCCAACGCGGCGGCGCCTTCAAGATTCGCGGCGCGACGAACTTCCTGTACTCGATAAGCGAAGCGGATCGCCCGCGCGGCGTGGTGGCATTCTCCTCAGGCAACCACGCGCAGGCCGTGGCCATCGCCGCGCGCAGCCTCGGCATGAGAGCAACGATTGTCATGCCCGCCGATGCGCCCGCTTCCAAACTCGCCGCCACGCGGGCTTATGGCGCGGAGATCGTGCTTTACGACCGTCACAAGGAAAGCCGCGAGGCGATCGGAGCCAGGATCAGCGAGGAGACCGGCGCAACGCTGGTCCCGCCCTTCGACCACCCCTGGATCATCGCCGGCCAGGGAACCTGCGCGCTCGAATTTCTAAACGAAGTGGGCGAATTGGACGCACTCGTCGTCCCACTGGGCGGAGGCGGCTTGACCTCCGGCTGCGCGGTGATCGCCAAGGCGATGCGGCCCAACATTCGCATCTTCGGCGTCGAGCCCGAAGCTGGCAACGATTACTGGCTCAGCCGCAGGGCCGGCTATCGCGTGGAGATCGCCTCGCCCGACACCATCGCCGACGGGTTGCGCACGACCAAACCCGGCGTCCACACATTCCCCATAGTGCAGAGCCTGGTGGAGGACGTCCTGCTCGTCACGGACGATGAACTTCGCGAAGCGATGCGGTTCCTGCTCACCCGGATGAAGATCGTCGTGGAGCCCAGCGGCGCCGCCGGCGTGGCCGCGCTGATGCATGTAAAAGTGCCGGCCGGCCTGCGGAGAGTGGGCGTGGTGCTCTCCGGCGGAAACGTCGACCTGGAAGTCCTGTTGGAACTTTCTCAATAGGAGCAAGCTCGTAAGTTATTGCTCATCGTGCCGACATTGAATTGAAAAGACCGGTTGTTACCCTGAAGCTCACTCTTCGAAAGGGGTAATTAACCAGAATGCAATCCAGACGCCTTTTGGTGCTGGTGGCGGGCGTTGTCCTGCCGCTACTTTGCCAGGCACAATCTACGTTCGGTTCGATCGTGGGGAACGTGAAGGATCCCTCGGGCTCGGCAGTTGCCGGCGCCGTTATCACGGTCAGGAACCTGACGGAAAACACGAGCAAGCAAGTGCTCTCCGACCGCGACGGCGCTTATGAAGCCCTCAATCTGAAGCCGAGCAATTACTCGATCACGGCCAGCCATCCCGGCTTCCAGGTCGCGGATGTCAACGATGTCGCGCTGCTCGCTCGCCAGACGGTCCGCGTCGACATCGGACTTCAGGTGGGCGCGGTGGAGCAATCGGTCACGGTTGAAGCTTCCGCGGGCGTCGTTGCCTCGGAAACGGACACCATCGCCTCCAGTTACAGCGCCGAAAGGATTCTCAGCTTACCGACGAATCTGCGCGCGTCCGGCAGCACCAGTCCGTATTTCACAGTTCAGACGCTGCCTGGCGTTCAGGCCGATAATAGCGGCAACCTGAGCATCCAGGGCGGTCTTCCAAACCAATCCGAATCGACCATCGACGGCATCTCGGCGCAGAGCGTGCGTGACAACAGCCCGCTGCAGGAGATCTTCCCGTCAACGGAAAACATCGCCGAAATGAAGGTGCAGGGCGTCGGGAACAACGCCGAGTACGGAGCGGCGGGCGACATAACGACGATCACCAAAAGCGGCGGCAACGCGTTGCACGGCAGTGCTGCCTGGTATGGTCAGAACGCCGCGCTCGACGCGCAGCAGTGGGGTTCGCTCTCAAAGCCCGAGAAGCAGGTGAACAACTACAGCTTCGCCGCGGGCGGTCCGGTCATGATCCCTGGAGTTTACAAGGGCAAAGACCGGACGTTCTTCTACACCGACTACGAGCAGTTGATGTATCCGCAAACAAACACGATCCAGGACTGGGTACCAACGGACGCGATGAAGAATGGCAACTTCACCAACGAACCCGGCACGCTGCTGGATCCGACCACCGGTAAGGCGCTCCTGGGACGCGTGATCCCCGCCGCGAGTATCAGTCCCATTGCCAACAAGCTGATGTCGGCCTTCTGGCCTTCGCCCAACAATGGCGATCTGACAGCCTCGCACATCAACAATTACGTGGTGAACAAGGCCGCCGATATTAACTCGAAACAGTTCGACGTGCGCGGCGATCATTACCTGAATTCCAAGCAGTCGGTATTCGCGCGCTTGAGCCTGAAGGACCAGACGCAATTGAGCCCGAACGATCTGCTGCAGCCGACCACCAGCGACGCCCGGAATGACCGCTCGCTGGTCGTTTCGCATAACTACACGATTTCGGCGCACGTCCTGAACGAGTTCCGCTTCGGCTACACGAACGAGAGTCCGAACAGCAACTTCGGCTTCGACGGCAAGGCCTTCGAAAAGTCGCTGGGATTCAACGGACTGCCGAGCACTCCGTTCAACGGTCTGCCGGACGTCACTTTTACCGATCTGACGGGCATGGGCGTCGGGCGCGTCCAGAGCAGCAATACTTACCGCACTTTCCAGATGAACAACAACACGACCTGGACCGTGGGCCGTCACGCCATCAAATTCGGCGTTGACGTTCGCTGGCTGCGGACAAAAACCGCGCTGGGCTTCATCGGAGCCGACAACTTCGGCAACTTCGATTTCACCGGCGCATTCAGCAAGAACCAGTTCGCGGACTTCCTCTATGGAATGCCGTCGGACACCTCTTACGGCAACGTGCAGATGGATAACGACGGCCGCGCGCGCCAGTACCACGCTTACATCCAGGACAGCTTCCGTGTCAGCCAGAAACTGACCCTGGAATATGGCATCCGCTGGGACTGGCAACCGCCGTTCACCGATCAGGCCGGCAACATCGGCAATTTCCTTCCTACGACCCCGCTGACAGGCTCCGTGATCTATCCGTCGAGTGCGCAAGCGGCGAGCCTGCTGGCACCGGGGTTGGAACTCTCGGTGAACGCCTGCCCCGGCACGCCGAATCTGCCCTCGATTGGCGCCGGGATCCCCGGCGTACCTTGCACTCCCTTCAAGACCGCGAAAGCGGCGGGTTTGCCCGAGGGTTTGAGGAAGGACTACATCTACAACTTCGCTCCCCGCTTCGGCTTTGCCTATCGCCCCTTCACGAACGCCGACACGGTCATCCGCGGCGGCTTCGGAACCTTCTGGGCACCCGTTCTCGGCGCGGCCTTCTACTCGCTGACCGGCACATCGGGAACCGACGTGCGCACCTTCAACAACATCGCCGCGAACGGAATGCCGCTGTTCCAGTGGCCCGACACGCACACCGGTGGAAGCGGAATTTCGGCGTCCGATTACGGCACCGCTTACTTCGGCACGGCGAACGCCGCCGACTTCAAGAATCCGAACATGTATCAATGGAATCTCTCCATTGATCGCAACATCGGGTTGAACACCGGCTTGCGCGTCACATACATCGGGGAGCACTCGGTAAACCTGGCCTACTCGCCCAACGTCAACCAGTCCACTTACTCGAACACGTTTTATGCGCTGCAACCGCTGACGAGCCGGCCGTTCCCCTATTGGGGACGAATCGAAAGCCGCAACACGGGCGGCGTCTCTTCCTACAATGCCCTGCAGGTCGAGGCGAATCGCCGTTACAAGGACGGCCTGACCTTCACCACCGCGTACACGTGGGCCAAGAACATCAACGATATCGGTGGACCGAATCCGACCGGATTCGGCGGCGAGACCGGCAATGGCCGCATCATGGATTCGCTCAACCGCGGTGAGAATCGCGGGAACGATTATGGCACCCGCCGTCAGCGCTTCATCGGCACGGCCGTTTACGAATTGCCTTTCGGCAAGGGCAAGGCCTACCTGAACCGTGCCAACGGGTTCGTTGACGCGATGTTCGGCGGCTGGCGTTTGAGCAACATCCTGCTGCTGCAGACCGGACCCTACATGACGCCGTACTTCAGCGGCGGCGATCCTTCCGGAACGGGCGCGGGGTTCTATCGGGCTCAGCGTCCGGACCGCATCGGCTCCGGCACGCTCTCCAATCCCACCGTCAGCAACTGGGTCAACCGCGCCGCGTTCGTTTGCCCCGGGCAGGCAGCGGGCGGCGCGAGCCAATACGACTGCAATATCGGCATCAACCCCGCCAGCGACCTGGCTCCCATCGGCCGCTTCGGCAACTCGGGCGTGGGCATCGTGGAAGGCCCCGGCACGGTGAATCTTTCAACGGGCCTGGGCAAGACCTTCAGCGTCGCCGAGCGGTTCAAGATCGAGGTTGAGGGCAGCTTCACCAACGTCCTGAACCATACCAACTACGCCGATCCGAACCTGAACATGGCGGCCAGCGCGTTCGGCCAGATCACTTCGGAACGCAGCGCGGAGTTTGGCGGTCACCGGACGGGCCAGGTTGGCGCGCGAATCGAGTTCTGACGCACGCTGACGCATCGCGACGCGAACCACCGTTCGCAGTCGTGAGAAAGGAAGAGGGGGCGGCCCGGATGCGGGTTGGCCCCCTTTTCTCTTGGTATTTCGCTTAGTTCCTGACCGGCTTGGCGGGAGCTTTGGCCGGCGCGGCCGGCGCGCCGCTCAACAGTCTGTCGATGCTGCGGAGCAGCCCCTGCCCGGACAGGAACGCCTGGCCGGTCTCCCAGTCGTAGTCTTCCCGGATCATTCCGCTCTTGTCCACCAGAAACAGGTGCGGGAACTTCACGTTGGGATTGGCGGGCGTCACCTTCAACAGCGATGCCGCCACCTGTCCGCAGTCGAACAGAATCGGGTAGCGGACGTGGAAGCGGACGGAGAACTGCTTCACGGTGTCCGCATTGTCCGGGGGCACCACGATCGAGAGAATCGGCACGTTGTTGCCGTATTTGTCCTGCACTTTTTCGAGCTGCGCCGCGAGTTCCTGGCAGTGCGAGCAGCCTGTCTGCATCACCTCCACCAGCACCACCTTACCGCGGTAATCGAGGATGTCGTGATAGCTCGCGTTCGAATCCGGCAGCGAAAAACTGGGAATGCGCCGGCCTGAAAGCGGACCGGCGGAGAGGCAGGCCGCGGAGGCCGCCAGACAAAGAATCGTCAGAATCGGTTTTTTCATTTTGAATCTCCTTGGGACGCGGCTAGCGCTCGCAACGATTCGCCGTAGGGCGCGCGCGCCACCCCCTTTTCCGTGATGATGGCTGTGACATATCTCGACGGCGTGACGTCGAACGCCGGATTCTGGACTGCGGTGTGCTCCGGCGCGACGGGCGTCCCGAACACTTCCGTAACTTCGCTGGCCGGACGCTGTTCAATCGGGATTTCGCTGCCGCTCCCGAGCGTCAGATCGAGGGTCGAGACCGGCGCAGCCACGTAAAACGGCACGTCATTTTCCTTGGCCAGCACCGCAACCCCGTAGGTGCCGATTTTGTTGGCCACGTCGCCATTGGAAGCGATGCGGTCCGCGCCCACCACGACGCAGCCGATGCGCCCGCTCTTCAGAAAATGACCCGCCATGCTGTCGGTGATCAGAGTGACCGGAATGCCGTCCTGTTGCAGTTCCCACACCGTCAGCCGCGCTCCCTGCAGGAACGGGCGCGTCTCGTCGGCAAACACGTCGATCTGCTTGCCCGCTTCCACGGCCGCGCGAATCACGCCCAGCGCGGTTCCGTAGCCCGCCGTGGCCAGCGCGCCCGCATTGCAGTGCGTCAGAACCGTCTTGCCCGCGGGCACCAGGGGCTCGCCGTTCGCGCCGATGGCGCGGTTGATGGCGATGTCGTCGCGATAGACGAGCTGAGCCTCTTCCACCATCGCCGCGCGGATGGCCGCGATCGGCTGGCCCTTCAGCGTGGCGTACAGGCGTTTCATCCGGTCGATGGCCCAGAACAGGTTCACGGCCGTGGGGCGTGTTGCCGCCAGCGTGGCGCAGATGGTTTCAAACTCGCTGTCGAGCGTCGACTCGTGGGCGTGCAGAGCTCCAAGCGCAACGCCCATGGCCGCCGCGACGCCGATGGCGGGAGCACCGCGAATGACCATCGTTCGGATGGCGTCCGCCATTTCGAGATAGGTATGGCAGGTGACGAATTCTTTGACGCGCGGCAAGCGCCGCTGGTCGATCATGACCACGCCGTTCGCGGTCCATTGGATGGTTTCAACCATGCGTGGGGAGAGTCCTTCCTTGAACAAGATAGCCGATGAAAAACATGAGATTGTAGCCGGCGTGCAGCAGCGTGGACGCGCCCGTCGAATTCCAGCGCAGGCGCGTCCAGCCGAAGACCAGCGAAGCCGTAAACACGATCAGCAGGTACTGCCAGCACCACCGGTACTCGACTCCGTGGAGCGCGGCAAACACGAGGCTCGCCGCCGCAATGCCAGCGGCGGAGCCGAACGAGCGCGCGGCAACCGGTTGCAGGAAGCCGCGGAAAACCGCCTCTTCCGCCGCCGGGCCGATCGTCGAGGCGAACACCACCACGGCGAAGATCGACAGCGGGTCGCGCATCATCTTCAGAATCGGATTGTCGATTTTGGGCGCGTTCAGCGCCACGCCAAGCAGCGCCGCCGCGAAGGCCAGCGCGAAGCCCGCGACGAACAGTTTGCCGCCGATGCTGGGACGGACGGCCCAGCGCAACGCATTCCAAACGCTCTCCGAGTGACGCAGCATCAGGATCAGCCACAGCAGGCCGAACGCCGTCGCGTACAGCACGCTTTGCATGCCGAGAATCGACAGTGCGGTATCCACCGGCCAGTGCAGCACCTTCAGGATCGTGACCAGCACAATCGCCACGCCGGCGAGGAACACGGGGGCCGCGACGGCGAACAGCACGACGTCCACCCAGCCCCAGAACGGCCCGCCGTTCCGCGGCGCCCGGAGCTCTTCCGCATCGCTCATCGATCCCAGCTTATCCATCCAGATCCGCCAGAATCGCCGCGAGCAACGGAATCAGAATCTCGTGATGGCCCGTAATCGAATAGCCCTGGCCGCCGCTTTGCGCGTGTGGCCGCTCCACGACGTTGACGCGCGGGCGATAGTGCTGCACGAAATCGAAATTGGCCGTTGTAAACCCAGCCAGCGGATAGCCGAGATTGCGCACGGCGCTCACGGTCTTCAGGAACACCTCGGGCAACACCACGGCCGAGCCGACGTTCACGTAAACACCGCCATCGTTCAGTTCCCGTACGAGCGAACCAAACAGGCGGAAGTCGTGATGCGTCGCCGCTCCGATGGCTGCGCCGCTGGCCTGCGGATGAGTGTGCGGAGTATCCGTGCCCACGGCCACATGCACCGTCACCGGAATCTTTCTGCGCCAGGCCTGCAACAGCAGGCAGGCGGGCGCGAAGTCGGGGTTGGCAATGGCCTCGATCCGCGCGCCCAGCGCCTCACCCATGCCGATACCTTGCGCCAGCGCGGCCTGGATAGCCTCGTTCATCTCACGCCCGGTCTCCTCGGCCGAGCCAAAGCGCCCGTCCGGCAAAACGGCCTCGACATCTTCGCTGGTCTGGCCGGCCAGCCCGATTTCGAAGTCGTGAATCGACGCCGCGCCGTTCATGGCGAGAGCGGTCACGTAACCGCGATCCATCAGGTCGATGAGGACCGGAGCGAGCCCGCACTTCACCACGTGCCCGCCGATGCCCCAGATCATGCCCCGCCCATTCGCGCGTGCCAGTGCTAGCGCGGCCACAACGCCTCGCAGCGATTCCGCGGCGAGCACTCTCGGCAAACGGTCCAGCCAACCCGAGAGCGTAAGTCCCTTACCCGGCGCCACGCCCATGTGCTCCATGCGCACCTTGCCGCCACGCTCGGCGATGGGGATCGTCGAGAGAGACGAAAAATCGAGCGGTTCGGTAAGATAGCGGCTCACGTTCGACCTCCATTCCCGGCCCCGCGCAGCGTCTTTTCGAGCGCATGCGCGGTGTAGCTGCGGCGATTTTTCACTACCTGCTCCGGCGTCCCTTCGGCGACGATCTGGCCGCCCCCTTCGCCCCCCTCGGGGCCGAGGTCGATCAACCAGTCGGCGCACTTGATGACATCCATCTGGTGTTCGATCACCAGCACCGTGTTGCCCAGATCGACCAGTTGATTCAACACGTCAAGCAGTCGGCGCACATCCTCAAAGTGGAGTCCCGTGGTCGGCTCGTCCAGAATATAAAACGTTCGGCCCGTCTGTCGCTTGCTCAGTTCTTTGGCCAGCTTGATGCGCTGGGCCTCGCCGCCGGAGAGCGTCGTCGATGACTGCCCCAAATGCAAATAGCCCAGGCCCACGTCCTCGATCGTTTGCAGCTTCTGCTTGATGTGCGGGAACTTGTCGAGCAACTGCAGGGCGTCCTCAACCGTTGTCTCCAGCAGATCCGCGATGGAGACTCCATCGAAGCGCACCTGCAACGTCTCGCTGTTGTAGCGCCGTCCGCGACACACGTCGCACGGCACGTAGACGTCGGGCAGGAAGTTCATCTCGATGCGCTTCATGCCGTCGCCCTGGCAGGCTTCGCAGCGCCCACCCTTGACGTTGAAGCTGAAGCGGCCCGGCTTGTAGCCCCGCTCGCGCGCCTCGGGAAGCATCGCGTACAACTCGCGAATCGGCGCGAACGCTCCGGTGTATGTTGCCGGATTCGATCGCGGCGTGCGCCCGATCGGCGCCTGGTCGATTTCGATGACCTTGTCGAGAAACTCAAGCCCCTCGATCGAGGCGTGCGCGCCCGGCCTGGTCTTGGATCTGTAAAAATGCTGCGACAATGCGCGGTACAGGATGTCGTGCACCAGCGTGGACTTGCCGCTGCCGCTCACGCCGGTCACCACAATCAGCTCGCCGAGCGGGAACGCGACGTCGATGTCTGTCAGATTGTGCTCGGTCGCGCCGCGCACCACCAGGCTGTTGCCGCTGCCGGGCCGCCGGTAGTCGGGCATGATGATCTCGCGCGCCCCGCTCAGGTATTGCCCGGTCAGTGAGCGCTTCACCTTTTTGATCTCGTCCGGCGTTCCCGCAGCAACAAGCTCGCCGCCCAGGCGTCCCGCGCCCGGCCCCAGATCGACGACGTAATCCGCGCGCTCGATGGTCTCCTGATCGTGCTCCACGACGAGCACCGTGTTGCCCAGATCGCGCAGGTGGGCCAGCGTGTCGAGCAGCCGCTCGTTGTCTCTTGGATGCAACCCGATCGACGGTTCGTCGAGCACGTACAGTACGCCGCGCAGCTTCGATCCGATCTGCGTCGCCAGACGGATGCGCTGGGCTTCTCCACCCGAGAGCGTGGCCGCCGAGCGGCCCAGGCTCAGGTATTCGAGACCCACCTGCGACAGAAACTGCAGCCGGTCGCGAACCTCTTCGACCAGTCGCGCCGCAACCTGCGCCTCCCGCTCGGTGAGTTCCCACGTCTTCGCCGTTTCCAGGGCCCGAGACACCGGTAGGGCCGTGAACGCGGCGATGGAGAGCCCCTTCATCCGGACGGCCAGACTGGACGGGCGCAGCCGCTGCCCGTGGCAGGCCGAACACTCCACGGCCGACATCGACTGCATGGCGTACTCGCGATAGCCATCCGAGTTGTAATCCTGGAACGTCCGGTCGAGCAGCTTGAGGATGCCCTGGAAATCGCCTTGTCCGTCGAGCAGGATGGTCCGCTGCTTTGCAGTCAGCTCTTCGAACGGCTTCGACAGGTTGATCTTGTACTTCTTCGCGGCTTCGGCCACCGCTTCGTGCATGTACTTCGAGCTGCCGCCGATGCCCATGCCGCCATCCAGCAGCGGCCGCGACTCGTCGACGATCACCTTGTCCGCGTCAAACGACCAGGTATTGCCCAACCCGTTGCACTGCTCGCAGGCTCCGTACGGGCTGTTGAAAGAAAACGAGCGGGGCTCAATCTCCGGAACGCTCTCGCCGCAATTGGGGCATGCCATTTTCTGCGAGTACAGCCGTTCATCCCCGCCGACCACCGAGACGATCACCAGCCCGGAAGCCATCTTCGTCGCCGTCTCGATCGACGCCTCCAGGCGCTTCTCCACACCCGGCTTCACCACCAGGCGGTCCACAACCACTTCTATGGTGTGGTTCTTGCGCTTGTCCAGCACGATCTCTTCGTCCAGGCCGCGCAACTCGCCGTCCACCCGCGCGCGAACGAATCCGGCACGGGCAAACTTCTCCAGTTCCTGCTTGTACTCGCCCTTGCGGCCGCGCGCCACCGGCGCCAGAATCATGATCCGCTCGTCCTGCCGCAGAGCGAGAATCTGTGCGAGAATCTGCTGCGTCGATTGCTTGCTGATCGGAATCTGGCAGTTCGGACAGTGTGGGACGCCGATCGAGGACCAGAGCAGGCGCAGGTAGTCGTAGATTTCGGTGATGGTGCCGACGGTAGAGCGCGGGCTGCGATTCGTCGTCTTCTGCTCGATGGATATGGCCGGGCTCAGCCCGTCGATGGAGTCCACCTCGGGGCGCTCCATCTGATCCAGGAACTGCCGCGCGTAGGGAGACAGGGTCTCCACATAGCGGCGCTGGCCTTCGGCGTAGATGGTGTCGAAGGCAAGCGTGCTCTTGCCGGAGCCGCTCAGCCCGGTGATCACCGTCAGCGTGTCTCGTGGGATCTCCACGCTGACGTTCTTCAGGTTGTGCATCCGCGCGCCGTGCACGGAGATGCGTTTGAGCATGTTCAGCCTGACCGGAACCGAGCTACTTCATTCCCCGCGCGCGGTCTGAGGCGCCTGCTGGCGGCACGGAACTTTGTCTGCTTCCGTTGCCGCAAGGAAGTCACAAGCAATCCGCCGCCGCGCGTCAGCAGCCACCCAAGCATCCCGGAAGAACGCGAAATGCCCCGAAACAACCTTGGGACGCTCGCGCCGCACTCAGTTCCCCTGGCGAGCGGAGAAACGAAAGTAATTCCGGATTGTCTGCTGAAATCGTGGCCTCGGGGTCTTTTTGAATTGTATCATTGGGCCTTTGCGCACCCGGGCCACGGCGCTGGAATCCGTGTGACAACGGGCGCGACGGAAGGCGCCGATTGATCGCGGCCCGCGGAAGTAAACCGAGTTTAAGATCGTTTTATTCAGACTCCCTATATCTTTCGCGCCACTGAAGGCCCTTACCCAGTGAGGTTACTCCGGTGGTTCCAAGCGATTCGAAGAACGCGCAGCGCTTCAATATCTCGCTGCCGGTGCAGTTGACCAAGGCGGGTTCGCGGTGTGTTTCCCAGATCCTCACGACCCACAACGTCAGCGCCAGCCGAGTTCTGATGAACTGCCCGTCTTGTCCCGTCGAGGTGGGGCAGGAAGTCGAGTACTTCGTCACGCTGCCTACCCATGCCTCCGAAGCGCCAGTGCGCCTGCGGTGCCTTGGGCATGTCATCGGCAGTGACCCGTTGGATGACGCGTTTGCGGTAAGTATCGAGCACCACGAGTTCGTCAGCGATCGACGCGCGCTACGGTTTGCCTCCTGATTTGATAAATCGCTCAGCCCGCCACTAGGCCCCAGACTCAGATCTCGCCCTGCTTGCATCCGCCAGGCACTCCGGCTACGCTGGTTTGTTGGCAAAGAAAGGGCGAACAAGTGAATCTGACCCTCGGATTCCCCGATCCCGATTCGGACGAGACGCTGAAGCTCACACGCCGGGCCGACCTGCAGAAATCGATTGCGCGCCTCACCGCGTGGATGCAGGAACCGGACTCCCCCATCCGCGCCATCCGCCAGATCCCGGCACGCGAGGCAGACTCGGTCGAGATTCCCGAGGAGGTGCCGGAGAAGCTGCGCGAAGTGCTGATCCAGCACGGCATCGAGCGCCTTTTCGTCCATCAGGCGGAGAGCTTCGAAGCGCTCAACGAGGGCAAGAACGTGGTCGTCGTGACGCCTACGGCCTCGGGCAAGACGCTTTGCTACAACCTGCCTGTGCTCTGCCGCCTGATGGAAGAGCCCGATGCCCGGGCGCTCTACATCTTCCCGACCAAGGCGCTGGCCGAAGACCAACTCCACGAGTTCCATTCCACGGTCGAGGCGATGGGTTCCGATATCCGGGCCTTCACCTACGACGGCGACACGCCGCAGGACGCCCGCAAGGCCATCCGGGAACGCGCCGGCGTGGTGCTGACCAATCCGGACATGCTCCACTCGGGCATCCTGCCGCACCACACCAAGTGGGCCAAGCTTTTCGAGAATCTGCGCTACATCGTGATCGACGAGTTGCACACCTATCGCGGCGTGTACGGCAGCCACTTCGCCAACGTGCTTCGCCGTCTGAAGCGGCTGTGCGAATTCCACGGCTCGAAACCGCAATTCGTATGCTGCTCCGCGACCATCGCCAACCCGCGCGAACTCGCCGAGGCCCTGACCGGCACGGACTTCCAACTGGTGGACCGCAATGGCGCGCCCTCGGCCGAGAAGTACTTCGTGTTCTACAACCCGCCGGTGGTCAATCGCCAACTCGGCATCCGGCGAGGCTATCTGGGCGAGACGCGCCACATCGCCTCCGAACTGGTGATCCGCGGACAGCAGGTGCTGGTGTTCGCCAACAGCCGCCTCTCGACGGAGATTTTGGTCACTTACTTGAAGAGCGCCTGCGAGAAGCCGCCGGCCCGGCCCGGCTCCGTGCGAGGCTATCGCGGCGGGTACCTGCCCAAAGAGCGCCGCGAGATCGAACGCGGTTTGCGCGAAGGCGAAATTCGATGCGTTGTGGCCACCAACGCGCTCGAACTCGGTGTGGACGTGGGCTCGCTGGACGTGGTCGTCATGGCCGGCTATCCGGGCACGATTGCGTCGTCGTGGCAGAGGGCCGGCCGCGCGGGACGGCGACTCGGCACGTCACTCGCCCTGTTCGTCGCCTCCAGCGCGCCGCTCGACCAGTACATCGTCGAGCACCCGGATTATTTTTTCGAAAGCTCGCCCGAGCACGCCTACATCAACCCCGACAACCTCGAGATCTTGCTCAGCCACCTGAAGTGCGCCTCGTTCGAGCTTCCCATCCGCGACGACGAGAAGTTCGGCAAGCAGCCGGCTAAGCCGCTCTGCGAATTCCTCCAGGAGCTCGGCCTGGTTCACCCCAGCGGCGGCGCCTGGCACTGGACCTCGGACAGCTATCCGGCCGACGCCATCAGCCTGCGCTCGGTCACGAGCGACAACTTCGTAGTGGTCGACATCACCACCGAGGAAAAGGTCATCGCCATTGTGGCCTTCCCCGCGGCGTTGGTCGAGTTGCACCCCAAGGCCATCTACCTGCACGAAGCGAAGCAATTCCAGGTGGAGCGGATGGATTACGAAGGTCGCAAGGCTTACGTCCGGCAGGTGGAGTGCGACTATTTCACCGATGCCATCGACTATACCCAGG